>SPKZ01005480.1_pt1 | contig 78873 bp, 58 predicted proteins | sample 2456571 | NCBI WGS metagenome assembly SPKZ01 (sample SAMN11192286, study PRJNA482655) | marine metagenome | biome: ENVO:00000447; feature: ENVO:00000244|ENVO:00000211|ENVO:00000569|ENVO:00002023; material: ENVO:00002151; isolation source: ocean water from marine abyssalpelagic zone ...
TAAATGCGTGGTAGAAGGTCGCTCAATGGTATCACCGTCAGTTAATGCTACAGCTCCTACTGGCACACCTGCATAAGCTTTGTTCATATCTTTTTGAGGATTAATCAATGCTGACCGCTTAGCTAAATAATCTGGGGCTAATAACCCGGCAACAGGGATAGCAAGATAATCGCCGTCAGCAATATAACGATTTCTATCGGCAAATGCTAACCGTGAACTTTGCGTATACAAATGTATTGCTTGTGCGGAATTAACTGGATATTTAGCGAGCTTAAAACGTTCTAGTTGAGCAAGAATTTGAATAACGGCAATGCCACCTGAGCTAGGAGGCGCCATGCCACAAAGGGTAAATTCTCGATAAGGGCCACACACCGGCGATCTTTCTTTAGCTTGATAGGCAGCCATATCTTCCATGGATAATAATCCCGGGGAAATTGTTGAATTTTGCACAGTAGCCACTATTTTTTTTGCTAGCCAGCCTTGATAAAAAACATCAACACCTTCCTTGGCAAGGCTTCGGTAAACGTTAGCAAGCTTTTTATTGACTAAAACATCGCCAGCTTTTACTGATTTTCCATTTGGGAAAAAATATTGATTAATTTCAGTGAGCTTATGGAGGCCCGGATTAAAGTTAGCAGTAAGTAGTTTTTCTAATCGCGGCGAAACTACAAAACCATTATCAGCTAAGGTAATTGCTTGGGTAAATAAAGTCGCCCAAGGAAGTTTACCGTATTGACTATGTGCCTTTTTGAAAGTAGCCATTACCCCTGGCACGCCAACAGAGCGACCACCAACCACGGCGTCAATCCATTTTAATGGTTTGCCCTGTTTATCTAAAAACAGCGCACTAGTTGCTGCGGCAGGCGCGGTTTCTCTACCATCAAAAGTGGTCATTTTTTTTCGCTTATTATCCCAATGCAGCATAAAAGTACCGCCACCAATACCAGATGATTGCGGCTCTACCAGGGTTAACACTAATTGCACGGCAATGGCTGCATCTACCGCGCTACCACCTTGCGCTAAAATATTAAAACCGGCTTGGCTAGCATATGGATTAGCGGCAACAATCATAAACTCTTTACCATAGACTGCTTTTTTAGCCTGATAACCAGTAGCCGCTTCAGGCTCACGAATTTCACGTTTGATCTCATCCGTTTTTACCATAGCACTTGCCGATAAAGCCGTTGCTGACAATGAGCTAGCAAGTAATAACAAACTCGCGGTAGTTAAACGGGTAAAGCGATGAAAAAGATAATATTTAGGCATTGAAAAGAGTTTCCATTAAAGAATATGACTTAATTTGTTGACGGTCTAAACGATAACTGAAATTGATTAAATTGTGCAAACTTATTTAATAAGTCTTGATACAGTCCACAATCAAAATTTTGGCTTATATTGTTTAATGCTTTATCAGTTGATTGATTCTCAACTAGCACATTCTCACTTAATTGGTTTTTATCTAGCGGCCCCTCACTTAACTCATTTTCACTTAATTGATTGTCAAGTAAAGCAAGGGCAAAACAACATGCTTCAAGGCTTGATAAGGCATTTTTTTTAGCCACTTTACGAATTAAATATTGACCACTATTGGCAAGCGTATCAGGCAAACAAACTTGTGTTAATGCCTGTAAGTTAGAAGACAACATAAACATACGATAGGCTTTCTTCCATGTACCATCGAGGATGATCAGTAATTTTGGCTGTTGACGCTTTTTATCATGGCTAATATCAGTATTATCAAGCTCATTTTTAGTCCAGGTTAATACTTGCGCTTGCGCACTTGGATAAAGTAGCAGTGTTTGATGGCTTGCGAGCAGAATATTAAGCTCACTATGTTGTGAAAAATTTTCACCAACTATCACTTGGCAATGACTTAATGAACGACTTAATAAGGCAACAGTACCTTTACTTTGCTTCACTTCACTAGGGTGCTGCAATACTAAGACGGCTGTTGGATTATCAATGGTACAAATAAAATTGCAAATGCAGGCAATTGTTGGCCGTTGACATTGCTGACATAAAATTCTGGACATAAAAGAAAGGCACTAATGGGTTTAAATTTTATAAAGCATCATTGTATACTCAAGCCTTGATAACATCAGCCCTTAAAATATTTAATTAATAAAATAAACTAAATGAAATTAACCCGCTTAGCGCTTTCTAAACAACATTCTCTACTTGAAGCCGTCATCGCATTATTATCGATAATCGCTTTTATTAGTGAATACTTTCTAGGTGAATTATTTACTCAAACCTTGGTATATCAACGGCAATTAATCACTGAAGGGGAAATTTGGCGCCTTATTTCTGGACATCTTCTACATACCAATGGTTATCATTTACTACTAAACCTAGCCGCCTTATTTATGTTGTGGGCATTACATGGTCGTTTTTATAGCATAAAAAATTACAGCGCTTTATTTTTATTGTGTTCGTTATTCACCAGTGCCGGCATTTATTATTTTGAGCCAACCTTAATACAATATGTAGGCTTATCTGGCGTCTTACATGGTATTTTTGTTTTTGGCGCAATAATGGATATTAATGCGAAAGACAAAACTGGCTACTTATTGTTTTTAGGGGTTTGGCTTAAAATTGCTCATGAGCAATTCTATGGTGCGAGTGCTGAAGTGAGTAATTTAATAGAGGCAAGTGTCGCGGTTAATGCTCATTTATGGGGGGCGCTGGGTGGTTTGCTATTTTCTGTGATTTATCTTTATAGCATCCATATAAGATTACGCCATCCAAATAAAAGCTAAGTGGCAACCCTTTATGGCTGCCACTTATTTAAGATAAAAAATAAAACACTTAGTTAAAGTGCCATTAGCTAAAGTGTATTTTCAAACAACTTAAATATACGTCGATATTCATTTAACCAAGAGCTAGGTTGAACAAAGCCATGTGGCTCTACCGGGTAAATAGCAGTTTCAAAATTTTGCTTTTCTAATTCAATTAAGCGCTGTACTAAACGTACGGTATCTTCAAAAAACACGTTATCATCAACCATAGGTGCATTAATTAACAAGGGTTTTTCTAACCCCTGGGCAAAGTAAATAGGCGAGCTACGTTCATAAGCAATGGCATCGTCTTGTGGTGTATTTAAAATATTAGAGGTATAACCATGCTCATAATAGGCCCAGTCTGAGACTAAACGAATAGCAGAGCCTGAGGCAAATAAATCCGGCGCTGTGAACATTGACATTAACGTTAAAAAACCACCATAAGAGCCACCATAAGTACCTACACGTTGACGATCTACATTGGCATTTTCAACTAACCAATTTACCCCATCACGCATGTCTTCCACTTCAACTTTGCCCATATGACGATAAATACTCGTACGCCAGTCTCGTCCGTAACCTGCTGAAGCACGGTAATCCATATCAATAACAACATAACCTTGCTGTACTAACATAGAATGGAACATAAACTCACGAAAATACCCTGACCAACCAAGATGAGAATTTTGTAAATAACCCGCGCCATGGGTAAACATTACCGCACGATTTTTATTTGCGATGTTGTCATAATTTTCTGGCAAATAAACACGTGAATAAATAGGCGTATCTTGGTTTGTTGAGGCAATAGCGACAATGCTAGGCGCTACCCAAGGCAGTGTTAAAAACTGCTCAGATACCGTATAGGTAATTTGAGTTGCTTCGATATTATCGCTAAGCGTTTTCACATATAACTCTGGCGGCATAGTTAAACTTGAATGTTCTATTAACAATCTAGTTTCATCCGGGCTTAGAGCATAGTTATTCATGCCCCCTAAATCAGTCAATGACTTAAGACTTTTAGCTAAATCTACTTGATAAATTTCATAAATACCTGGGTGCTTTATATTTGCTTTAAAAATAAAACCTTGTTGATCTTCCATCAAGGTAACATCGCTAACTTCAAATTTACCAGACGTTAGCTGAGTTGCTTTGCTATTTAGCATTTTATGGTATAAATGAGAATAACCACTTTCTTCGGATAAATAATATAAACCGCTATCCCCTACCCAGCCAAACTCATTAAAGCGCCAGTTAATCCACGCATCATCATGTAACTTATGTTGTGGTACTAGTAAGTTATGAGAAAAATCAATAGTCGTTAACCAACGGGTTTTGTTGTCCCAAGCCTCTAACATTAATGCGACTTGATTACCGTCAGCACTCCATTTTACCGGATTCGACATTTCCAATAAGTGAATGTTTCTAGCCTGTTTAGCTGAGATATACTTTTTACCCGCACGAGCGTAGTTTTCTTTTTTTACCGCCGCCAATACATCCGCGTCAAACTCAGGTAATACCTCATAGCTTAATAATGATTTTTTTTGGCTCTTTAAATCAATAATAAAAAGTTCTTCTTTATATTGTTGATTATTTGCCACCCGCGCACGTACTTTTTCAGCGGCAATCACGCCATTTTTTGTTATATAATTTGGCATGATATCGGCTTTATCACCACTTGATTTAGCCGAACTAATACTAACCAATAACTTGTCACCTGCTGGCGATAAACTTGCGTGACTGACGCTATTGCCGCTACCAAAATAATACTTTGTTTCGGTAATGCTGGTATTGTTCGTCGTTAGCGCGGTTTTTTGCTGCTCTTTAAGTTTGGCGTTCCTGTGTTGCAGTGCAATGTAGTCAATTAACTTATGCTGCTCTTTTGCTAAATAACTTGACGGCGCTTCAACACCTTTGGGCTTTTCTGCCATTTGTAAATTTGCTAATTCAACTACTTGTCCTGTGGTTAAATTATGTGCATAAAATACATTTTCTACCTGATAAGCAATATTGCCATTAGTTAAAAACATCGCATTCTTTTCATTTGCTGAAGTGAAAGTAACTTGTTGTACTATTTGGCTCACTACATCTTTAACAAATACATTGCCCATGTAGGTATAAACTTTATCAGATAAGTTGCTATTTAATTTAGCATTTTTATCATTAACAATATGGTGCTTAGATAAGTTAACTTTTTGATTATTTTTATCTGAATTTAACACCTTAACGAACAAGTCTCTTAACGGTGTGCCTAGCTGTTTTTGTTTATAATAAACCGTATTGCTGTTATCGCCCCAGTACCATGATTCAGGTGCTCGGCCAAACCAGTCAGGATCAGCCATAATTTGTTTTAAAGTGATGCTTTTATTATCACTACTAATAATTTCAGCCGTTGTGACTGGCGTTAAAACGGCAGCAGGAGTTGCAGAAACATTAGCCTTAACTTGCGATTGTTGTTGTTGTGTAGTAACACAAGCAGCCAAAGAAAGACTTAAGGTGGCGGCCATTAATTTCAATTTCATAAATTTATTATCTCTTGGATTTATTAACTAATGATTGTGAATATATACCCGTTATAACAGTTCATCGATAAATAGAACAAACTATTAGCGAAACAGGTTATTCGAATTTACGTTGAAAGTGTAAGGGAAAGCCGCCAGCTGTTGTTTTTTTTGCGAGTAATGATGATAAACTAAAAGAAAATTTTACCTTACCCAAACCTATGAATACTATTTCTGTAAACACGACTCAATCCTGTTTTTGTGGCTCAAATTTTGATTTTTCATGCTGTTGCCAACCTTATATTAATAAAGAACTAGCCGTGCAAACAGCAGAGCAATTAATGCGTTCTCGCTTTAGTGCATACGCCATTGGCAATGCACAATATATTTATGATACTTATGCTAAAAGCAGCCAAGCTGAACAATCTGTTGAAGACATTGGTGACTGGAGTAAGTCTTGTGTGTGGATAGCGCTGGTAATTCACCCTTTGGCTAATAGCGTAAATAATGCTACAGAGCAATTGGTCGAGTTTTCGGCCTTTTATATAACAAATAACACCTTATATGAACTTAGAGAAAAATCACGTTTTATCTTAGAGCACGGCATAGAATGCGATATAGAAGAGAAAAAGGAATCGACCTTTAATACTCAGCTAAAGCAATGGCGTTATATTGACGGGGATATTATTGCACACAGTGAATTAGCAACTATAAAGCGCAATGAATTTTGCCCTTGTAATCTTTACCCAACAGCATGGCAATCAAAAAAGGGTAAGAAATTTAAACATTGCTGTGGGAAATAACGTGCTGAACTAGCTGAGCTAATTCAATTAAGCAGTAATAACATCAACTAGACTTGATTTTACTAATGACGTTTGTACCGTTTTAAGCCAAGCGTCAACATTCATATTTATCCGCTTATTAAGCACTGTGGGTACTTGCTGATGATTATGTTTTTCTTGGCAAGTTAAGCTAGTGTTACTTAAAATATTAGTGGCAATATATTGCTTATTATCACGAAAAGTTAACGGCTTGGGTGACAAGGCATTACTTAATCGAATTGACACAAGATCATTATCAGCAATCAATTGACTTTGGTTGTATTGATTAATTTGTTCAACATCTTTCAACGCTAACGGCGCTTGCTCAGGTAAGTCAAAATGCTTTCTTAAGACTTGGTTGGTCTGTATTGATTGTTCAACTGCGCTAACATCTACTTGCGGTAATATAAATTGGCTATGCTCCCTAACATCATCACACAGCATTGCTAACATCAAAGAAAAATCGGCACGTCTTGCTTGATGAACGCTTTCATTTAGCTGTTCACCTAATTGCAGTTCATGCAACAATATCGCTGAATTGGGCGCTATATTATTGTCAGGTATGTTGTTAGCAGCATTAACAGCCAATGGATTACTCTCTTTCTCGCAAAATTATCGTAAATATATGCTAGTAAAGAGGTTATCGACTGAAGTTATTAAAACTTAACAATTAATTGCTAATAATACCAATTGAAGTAATGAATTGATCATTCAGCGAAAATTAAAAGGTATAGAGGCAAGGCATTGATTGAAGCGAATGGTTTTTCCCTTGTCAAAATCAATAACGCAGCATATAAACCTTTTAAACTCGCCCTTGGGAGCTTGTCAGGAAAGTGATAACGTCACAAATTTGTTTGATATAGAGTTACTATATACGCACAAATTTTGCTTGTTCTAACTTCCCTGACACAGCTCTGAATTGATTCATTCATTATTTTATTTGGTATAAGTAAAAAATTATTTAAATGTTTGATTGAACCAGTCATCAATAGATTCAAATAATTCAGCCGTTGCTTTACGGCTAGGATCTAGCAATTCATCACTGGTTTGCTCAAGGCTACTTAATACCTCTGAACTTGTCTCTTTTATACTCTGCCACGCTTCATTGGCAAAGTGGGCTGAGTCTTGTTTACCCTGCTCAAGACAAGCATTCATATTAAACTGTTTATCGGTATCAAATAAGATATTCGCGTCTGCATTGAGTACTTGTTTATCTTCACAATACTGGCTTATTTCTAAATAAGTTAATGTGCCTATTACCGCTACGGTACCTATTGTGGCCGCAGACACCGCGGTAACGGCAATTTTTTTACCTGAACGTTGAATAAAACGCTTCGATATATTGGCACTTTTAGCTTGGTGTCGGTGCTGCATTTTTTGCACAATTTTTTTAGAATGCGTTAAGCCCTTTAAGCTTTCAATAGGTAAAACTGCATAGCCAAAGAATGTTAATAAGCTAGTTAAAAAAAACTTAAAGACAATAACACCAGTAATGATCGTTACCATTAGTGTTGAAATAACTGCTTTCATCAGTATTCCTTGTAGCTTGCTTATTTATACCAATCAATAAAAATTATGACATAACTTGGAGGGATAGCAGGGGTTCAATCATAATATATACCGTTAGCCTAAAATGGCATACCAATAATTTATTAGGTAGCAATGATAAAGACGCTAATGGTAACTGAACTAGCGCCTTCTATTTATCAGTTACCCCACCATAAAATAACTGGCAATAAAGTATGCAATAAGCGCTAAACCACCACCAAAAAGAGAGTAAGGCAACTGTGTTTTAACATGCTCAAGTAGGTCACAGCCCGACGCAATAGCAGAAACACAGGTAGTATCAGAGATGGGTGAGCAGTGATCACCAAAAACCCCACCCCCTAAAATAGCAGCAATAACTAACGACGGAGGTAATCCTAATGAGGTTATTAACGGCACGCCAATAGGAATTAATATGGCAAAAGTGCCCCATGAGGTGCCAGTACTAAAAGAGATAATACCGCCAACAATAAATAACATCGGCACCACAAAAATAAGGGGTAAATTTTCACCAACAAAACTGGCAATATAAAGACCAGTACCTAACTCTTGTAAACTTGAACCCAAGGTAAGAGAAAACAAGACGATGGTCACTAAAGGCAATAACTCAGACAAGCCTTCAAAACCCACCTCAACCAGTTCTTTATGAGTATATCGTTTGGCAGAAAGCAGTAAAAAATACGCAACCACTAAAGCAAAACAAGTGGCATAAAGTACGGATTGGCCACCACTACCTTGAGTAATATCGCCATCACCTGTCCAGAACATAAAAAAGAACATGCCACCAATCATGCTTAATAACGGTACTAACATAAAACGCGCTTTAGTCGGTTTAACTAATTCTTCTTTTAAATACCCGTTCTCTGGCTCTTCTTGCTTATGTAGCGCTAATTCTGCTTGCTTCATTGGACCATGAACTTTGTCAGTTATTACCGTATAAGCCACCATTAAAAGCGCAATTATCGCATAAAAATTATAAGGAATAGTGCCCCATAAAATTAACATCGACGATTCGCCCAAATCATAATTACTCAGTAAGCCCAGCACATAAGCTCCCCAACCATTTAGTAGTACCAAAATACACACAGGCGCAGAGGTGCTATCAATCATAAAAGCAAGACGAGCACGACTCATTTTAAATTTATCAAATAAGTCACGAGATAAAATACCTGCCGTGAGCACACTTAAATTAGATTCAATAAAAATGACCATACCGGTAAACATGGTGACAAAGCCAACTTGGCGTTTACTTTTTGCAATCCCTTTGCTTACTAATTTATTCACCATGGCTGTTACCCCACCTGAATTTCTAACATAAGCGAGCAATGCACCAATAAGTAAGCTGAATATCAATAACCGAGTATTACCCGGTGAACTAAATACCGTGATAATACGTTCAATAAAGCCAATAAAAGCGTAGAAAATAACATTCGAATGATGTTGGTAGGCTAACAATAATTCAGAGCTAAACACCGCCATTAGCAAAGCAAGAATGACTTCTTTTCGCCATAACACCACGACGATTGCCACAACGGGAGGCAGTACCGACAACCATTCCATAAACTACACCTTTATTATTATAAAAAACTGAAACAGTGTGGCAAATACAAATAGAATATTCAAGCTTATACAAGCATTAAGAAATTATTTATTGTTGTAATATATCCATTATTGAATCAACACAGACATAAACCGTTAGGAATACCTTGCCTTTAAGGTAATCATATTTAAATTTATCTCGACAGTACAAATAGTTTATCTACAATACTTGCACAACTCATTGTTAGAAAAATATGATGTCAAAAACTACCATTACCTTTGAACTTGAAAAACAAAACAAAAATAGCGTTAGATATAAAGAAGTCCCCAAAGATGGCATGCCGCCTATTTTAGGTGCTATTTATGTACAAAAATGGTTTGCCGGCAACAGTAAAACTATTGAGGTGACTATTGAGAAAAAAGCGTAAGATATTGGTTGAACGAGATAACCGAGCAGTATTTCAGCTAATGAGTTAGTTTTTTAGAGCCCTTTTTACCTAGTTTTCTTTGAGAACAGTTCAGACTTTCTATTTTGATTAATCCATCAGCTACTGCTTTCAAATAACAACTTAAAGGCAATCGCCAATGTCATCAGCACAATAACGGGCTTGATCAAAGCCGTGCCACGGTGAATCACTAAATTTGAACCCAGACGCGCGCCTACTACCTGTGAGGCAGCCATAGCAATAGCCAAGCCCCAGACAAGATGTCCACCCCACAAAAAAATAATCATGGATGTGGTATTAACGGTCAACACCAAGGGCTTGGTGAAAGCCGTGGCTTTACGCATGTTAAAGCCACGTAATGAAGCAAAGGAAACGGCGAAAAAAGAGCCCATACCCGGTCCAAAAAAACCACCATACAGCCCGATACCGCCACCGATAACTGGCGCAAAAATATTCGCTGATATTTTCGGGGGTAAATCTTCATCGGCTAGCGTTGGGGAGATCAACATATAAAGCGCCAAGACGATCAGCAGATAAGGCATCATTAGCGTTAAATAGTCAGTGGATATCTGCTGCACCAAGCAAGTGCCTAGCACCGACCCAACAAAGGCATAACACATTGCCGGCAGTAAGACGCGCAAATCAATATAACCCTTGCGCAAGAAATTAATCGTTGACGATAGCGTGCCAAAAACACTTTGAAATTTATTAGTCGCTAAGGCGCTAAGCGGAGGCAAGCCAGCCCACAGCAAAACGGGTAAGACAATAGCGCCACCTGCTCCGGCAATAGAACTGATAAAGCCGGCAATAAAGGCCACGACAATCAAGCCGATAAAAAGTGTCAGTGATAAGTCGATTTTTCTCTCCTAGTTAAATCAGTTCAAATAAGCGCTGCGTACGCAACGTGACAGACAATGATAATACCTTGCATCAGCCCACTAATCAGATTTTTCTGTCCTGAACATACGACATTAAGTTAGCAGTATTATAAAAGTCACGTATAATGTGATGCAGATAAATTAATCCCCTTAAATGTCACTTTTTTATGTCAACATCTTTAAATTACCTATCAGCTTATTCACCAACAGTACAAAACCAAGTACAACAGATGCTTGATAAAAACACCTTAGAAAAATATTTACTGAATAAATATCCAAGCGTTCATAATGTGACTAACGATAAAAGCTTACGTTGTTATGTTATGGACATTAAAAATCAATATTTGAAAAAATCGTCACCACTAAGCCAGATAAAGTTTGATGATAAAATTCATGTAATCAACAACGCTTTGGGCTTACATACTTATGTATCTCGCGTGCAAGGCAACAAACTGAAAAGTAAAAATGAAATTCGCATTGGCAGTTTATTTAAAAAAACACCTGAGCCTTTTTTATCCATGATTGCAGTGCACGAGTTAGCGCACTTAAAAGAAAAAGACCATAACAAAGCTTTTTACAAACTATGTCAATATATGATGAGTGACTACCATCAAGTAGAATTAGACTTACGCATTTACCTTACCCAAATAGATAAGTCAGGTGATATTTACTAACGCAACAACACTTGATAAGCAATTGAATTTACCCTTTAAATTGACATTGCTATGGTGAAAACATCGCGGTTCATCAGCCAGAATTAATTATCGACAACTTTGACGATTTGCTTAACGCTATATCAACCCTGCATTAGCCCTTTGATTTTAAGTGGAGTGTATTCATAAATAACCTTGGATCGTTAATTTTATCCAGCATGGAAATATCTGGCAAACAATCATCATCAACATAGTCAACAAAATCGGCCGCCGAATCAAACACTAAGATATCTAACGCTAACCGATCCAATCCGTATAAACCACGGTGGATCATATCAGCCGAAAAAACTAACAAGTCACCCGCGGCTAACTTAATTTTTTTACCGGTAGAGAGGTTTTCACTACTCACTCTGCCCTTTTCTTCTTGTCGTACATTAAATTCTTCATCACTATCCCAGCGTTTATGGGTTCCAGGAACCAGTTCCATGCCAAGCTCGTCAAATAAAGGCACTCGAAGGTGTAATACTTGAGTGTCATGAATGACTTTTTTTTGCATCTCAATGTCATGGTCATATTGACAGTCTCGGTGCCAGAAATCTTTTTGCTGAGGATTAACCGGGTTGAAAAATAATTGAGTATTCATAAAAGCGGGATTAGTGGGTATAACCGCATCAACAAGGTTCATTATTTTTTTTGAACTGATAAAATTAAAAAGCTTCACCCTATTGTCGAATGTTAAGTACTGACTTCCGGTAACTAACGAAGAGTTGAAAGCTTCCTGCTGATAGAAATCAGCGTTATCTTCTTTCCACAATTGATGAAATTTTAATACGACTTCTCTAAGTGATGAAATTTCAGCGGCACTAAAGTAATTTCTAATCACAACGTAACCTTGCTCGTTATAATTGCTATGCACCTGACTTCGATTGCTTACCATTTACTACTATTACCTTCTTTTTAACTTTCTTATATAAAACAAAACGTGGCCAATTTTACTTGACCCCTTCTGGCAATAATTTTAACTGCTTTAAATTCAACTTAGCACGTAGTTTATTCATAAATAAAATATCTGGATCATTTTTATCTGTTAAGTAATTACTGTCTTTTTCAAGCCATAAAGGATGATACCTAAAGGCTTGGTATTCACTGTGGCCTAATACGTATTCTATCTTATATTTAGCCGCTAAATACGTTATTAAAGCGGTATTAGCTGCTAATTGTTTTTCCGTCATTGGTAAGTTTTTACCATCAGCAATATTTTCAATACCAATCGCGGTATGGTTTAAACCAATAACGTGTCGCGCCATGGTTGTTTCTGGCAGTAATTGATAAATAGAGCCGTCACGGTCAATAACAAATTGACTTGAAACATTAAGTGCACTCGCTGAGCTAATACTACTACGGTACGAAGGTAATAATGATGGATGGAATGCCTTTAATGTCATTGCTAGTGTTGGCAGCACCGTCCAATGCACCACCACCATTTTAGGATCTATGGTCGGCGCATCTTTGACAATACCGTAATGTTCTTCTAAGTATTCGAGTGACAATTGTTTACGTTGTTCATCCCAAATAATAGGGGCTTGTGTTATGTTCGGTTTTTTGATCAAAGCGTTATTAGAACATGCACTTAACATGGCAGCAACAAGCGTTATAGTGATAAGCATTACTAATTTTTTCATTTTGTTTATTCCTAATAATAAGAAAAGAGGATCAAATGATCCCCTTTAAAAATTAAATGCTAAGTTAAATTAAAAACTTTGTTTGAAACTTACAAATAAAACTCGACCACGTATGTCATGAGTTGTTGCATCATAACCTGGACGAACGTTCTCACCTAATGATGGTGGCGCTTGATCAAATAAATTATTCGCGCCAACACTTAAAGAGGTTTCGCCATAGTTCTGTGAAGCAAAGCTATATGAATATTTAACATCTATGGTGGTATGAGATGCTATTTCATCGTTTTCTTCTGATGTTAAGTCATTATCATAACTACTGATATAGCGAGCTGAGGTATAAATTGCATGATTACCTAGGTTCCAAGATACACGAAAATTAGCGCGTAATTCTGGCATCGCTTTAAAAGCGTTAGCGCTATTATAACTACCTGCGCCATCAACCACATCATCGCCATCAAATGCAACAATATCAAATTTGTTAACGTAAGTACTATCTAAACCAAAACTCATATTACCATAATCTGCTATATCTAAATCATAGTTAACACTGATATCTAAGCCCGATGTTTCTACTGAGCCGGTATTAACATAATTTAGGGTGATTTCTCTTAACTGACCTTCACCTGAACGGATTATTCTATCATCTACCCTAGGAGTTCCACCCTCTGCAATGCCATCACATAAGTTATTAACGATACCGGTAGCACTTGAGTCTTGTGCAATTAAATCTTCATATTTAAAGCTCCATAAATCAGCTTTAATCATAAAGTTATCTGTTGGCTGGTAAACTAAGCCTAAATTCCAATTTTTTGCTTTACTAGGCTCTAAATCGTCAGTTCCCTTTGTTGTTAAGAAAACTAAGTTACTATCGCCGGCACCACAAACACCCACACCGCTTTCATAGGTTACTGAGTCGGTAATAAATTGCGCGCCAGAGGTAGTACCTGTTTGTAAATTTGTTGGTGCTTGGAAAGAGGTACCATAGGAACTTCTCAAGGTTAGCTCGTCATTGATTGACCAAAGGACAGCTACTTTAGGATCTAACGTCGAGCCAACCGTGTCATAATCTTCATAACGAAGAGCCGTTTGTAGCTCAATATTTTCAGAAACGGGGATCAATAACTCAGAAAAAATAGCGTATACATTGGTTTCTCCATCAATTGATGCATCCGGTGTAGAGCCCAAACCAAGCCCTTTAGCTGATAAACTATCAGGTGTGTAAGTATATTTTTCATAACGGTACTGTGTACCGACAGCTAAACTTACTGTACCTGAATCAATATCAAACAACTCCCCCGAAGCTATTGCTTCAACTACCTGTTGTTCGCTATCGGTATTACTGGTTAAATCGTGAATAACATTCGCTAACGCTTGTGTACTATTGCCAGCAACCGAAGTTCCATCTTTAGGTGAAACTAAAGTAGGGTTTGAATGTGCGCTGCCAAAAGGATTAAATGCCCCCGCTAGTAAAGCATCATTAAAAGTAGTTTTAGATAAGCCTAATCTGGTTGTGCTTTCTTTGGTGCCAACAGCATAAACATATGACGTGTCTATCGTCCATGTATCTGAAAGTTCTATTTCAGCACCGGTTACCACTCTGTGGTAATTGTACTCCATATCAATGTGGTTATTTAATCCACTTGGAGAATCGCCTGTGGTTGAATAACCAAATGGACGAGACTTACCTACAAGATCAGCACCTTGATGAATTGATGAATCCCAATTTTCAGCGCCAATATAGGTTAAGCCATCATTGGTGTCATTTTCTACGAAAAAGTTAAAGGGATGATCACCCGGAATATACATGCGTCCCCATTGAGCTAGACCATTAGAGTAGAATGGTGCGCCTAAAATCGCTTGGACTTTATTTCGAGAAAAACTAAATTCTCCATAAGCTCTAACTTTGTCTGTTACATCGTATTCAAATTCTGAGAATACCTGTAGACGGTTTTCATCAGGAATAATCGCTAATTGGTCAATAAAGCTTAAGCGACAAGAGCCTGATTTTAAGATTCCGCCAGCGGCTTCACAGTTTGGATCTGCGATAGCGGCACCTGATGTTACAATTTCTGCACCGCTTGTATCTGCAAGATAATAAGAACCGGGAGAGCCTGTTGATGATAAAAATTTAGATGCAGAGGGATCTCCGTTACCACCAACTCGAGCATTAATAAAGTCGAAATCTGAACGGTAATTAACTGACTGCCCAGTTACAGTGGCATATATATTAACTGATCCTTTATCACTTGCTGCACCAGCAACAAGATTAATATCATAAGCATCATTGGATGAACTTTGATAACGACCAGATAATTCTAAACCTTCAAAACCTTGACGAGTAATAATATTTGCTACGCCAGCGACTGCTTGTGAACCGTATGTTGAAGAGGCGCCATCAGTAAGAAAGTCAATTCTTTCGATCATGGCAATTGGTAATTGATTAATGTCAAAAAACTGGTTTCCTAAGTTTGTAGCTGCGGGAGCAATACCAGCTCTTCTGCCGTTAATCAATGTTAGCGTAGAGCCTGGACCCAAACCTCGAATATTAAATTGAGACGTACCACTTAAAGCAACATTTTCATTGGTAAACCTTGAACCAGAGTTGATGGTTAAATTATTCGCAATATCGATCATGTTCTGTGCGCCAGATTTTTCAATCATGTCTTTATCAAATACAGTAACAGGAGAGCTGCCTTCAAGATCGGCCCTCTTGATAAGAGATCCCGTAACTACTATTTTCTCAATCGATTCTGTTTCTTCAGCTTGTATTGTATGCGGGGTACTTAATGCTGCAACGATAGCAACATATAAAGACGCTTTTTTTAAATTCATTATTATTTCCCTTTATATTATTTGTTTTATGTTGATAATAAAATCACAATTATAATAATTTATTCTTTTTTCACCCCGAACATTAACAATAAACAATTCTTTTATCAATAATTTATTCGTCGATACTACATAAATAACAAATTTTTTATTGATGTAAAATAACTTACTTTTAATTAACTGTTTTGTCGTTATTGGTTTTGGCTTGTCAGATGGGTTAATTTAATTGACCACGTTAGATTGCCAATGCTAATGACACGCGATTAAAAGTTATCAATAAAAAAGCACTAACTATGTGGGGATATTATTGTGGCGAGGATAAGCTAAATAATAATGAGGAAAAAAGTATCGATTTGCTTGATTATCAAAAAAGCTGAGCTGCCAATTAGCCAATCACGCCTCTTGCAGGTTATTCCTAACTTGGTGGTGTTATAACGTAAATGAAAAACAGAGGCCATAGTTACAGGTTATATGGCGCTTGATCAAATAAATTATTCGCGCCAACACTTAAAGAGGTTTCGCCATAGTTCTGTGAAGTAAAGCTATATGAATATTTAACATCTATGGTTGTATGAGATGCTCTTTCATCGTTTTCTTCTGATGTTAAGTCATTATCATAACTACTTATACCCTAGTTACTTCAAAATGCAGGATTCAGCTGGAGGTATCATGGGTATATATTAACTGAACCTTTATCACTTGCTGCACCGGCAACGAGATTAATATCATAAGCATCATTGGATGAACTTTGATAACGACCAGATAACTCTAAACCTTCATACCCTTGACGAGTAATAATATTTGCTACGCCAGCGTTTGATTGAGCAATAACTATCTATTGGGATTGAAAGCAACAATGTTATTGGAATATTTAGACCCTTTAGAATGATCACATATTTATTTGTATTGGTATTATTCGACCCAATCGAAAGTTTATTCAACAAGAGCGTAGAAACAAGACAAGTAAGCGCGCAATTAAACAGTGCGCTTACTTTTATTCCATCTATACTCAAATATTAAGTGAGGTATATTTTAGGTATTATGAAAAAGGACATTTATTCCACCTATTACTCTAATATCAAGTCTATTAGAAAGGAATATTATCGTGAAAATACATGTTAATAGTTATAGGTGGTATAGGTTTATGGATTTATCAAGGTCATTATTTATAGGTTTTTTCTTATTGTTGTTATTGACGTGCATGAATCAAAGTTATGCGATTAATGCCAGCCCGCACTCAATTAATGCCATGCAGCCTGATGGAACAAAAATCGTACTAAGGCTTAAAGGTGATGAACGTTTCCATTGGCAGGAAGATGCTAATGGCTATACGGTACTCAGGGATAAAGGGCGATATGTTTATGCTATTAAGGGACCTGACGGGCATTTGGTGCCGACTGCTTTTGAAGTTGGCAAAGCGAGCCCTAAGGCTAATGGATTACAGAAAAGAACACTTCCTTCTAGAGCAATTATTAAACAAATGCGCGCCTCTGGTCCTGGAGCCGCCAGTGAAAGCAGCAGCGCACCAGAACAGATAGCACCTATGGGATCAATACAAAACCTCGTTATCCCCATTCGTTTCAAAAATCATTGGGATACTACTAATCATCCGGCTACCGCGCCACGGACCGTGCCATCCGAGGCAAACCTTAATGTTTTATTTAACGCTCAATGTACGGCGGCGACACCGGTAAATTGTGATCAAAACCTCGTGCCTACAGGTAGCGTACGTGATGTTTATTCAGAGAATTCATATGGCCAGATGGATTTGGTATCTGAGATACAAACTTGGGTCGATCTTAGCAATACCGAACAATACTATGCTAATGGGGCTTCTGCTGATCAGACCCTACATCAAGCACTGATAGAAGCTTTGAACGATGTCGACGGTGATGTAAATTTTTGTGATTATGATACAGACCATGATGGCTATATTGATGCTATCGCTTTCGTTCATTCTGGTTATGCTGCTGAATGGGGTGGTACGGACGTAGATGATACAAATTACACCAACCGTATTTGGTCGCATCGTTGGGTCATTTGGGATACTAACGGCGATGGAGACTACACAGTAGCTGACACAGAATGGCAATCACAGGACAATTGTGGCAGCTACCCTGCGGTCAAAGTATGGGACTACCATATCAGCCCCAGCCTTTGGCGGACATCAGGCTCTGATATTGGTCGCATTGGTGTTATTGCCCATGAAACCGGCCACTTCTTTGGCTTACCTGACCTTTATGATACCGATGCCGATGATAGTGGTGAAGGGATTGGTTCATACGGCATGATGGCAAATTCATGGGGTTTTGACGGGTCACAGTACTATCCACCTCACTTTTCAGCATGGAGTAAGATTAATCTTGGCTGGGTAAATCCTACTGTTATAGATACGGCGGGTTTTTATTCATTGCAACAGGCCGAATCTTTCGGGGAAGTCTATCGGGTGAACAATGGTTATCCCGCAGGTGAATACCTATTAATTGAAAACCGCCAACCGGTTGGTTTTGACAATGCTATGCCTCAAGGTGGTTTAGCAATTTGGCATATTGACGATACTGCTGACTATAACAGCCAAGGTTATCCTGGCCAGCAAGTGATACCTGGTGGTGCATGGCCTGATAATGGTATGCATTATCGTGTGGCGTTATTACAGGCCGATGGTAATTACGATCTTGAGCATGGACCCTACCGTGGTGACAGTGGTGATGTATGGCACTTTGATGGCGTTAGTGAAATTAATGGCTCCACCGTGCCCGGCACAGATACTTATCAGAGCGGCGTAATCACGGCTACGGGAAACAGAATCTATAATATTTCTGTTGCTGGCAGTTCTATGAGTTTTGATTTTGATAATGGTCAAGCTGTTGCTATTGAGCCACCGATAACACCGACTTTAGATACAGCAGTGTATGACGGGGTTGGTAATGTAAATTTGGCATGGACAGATTTGTCTGATAACGAAGATGGTTTTAAAGTTTTCCGTAATAGCGATGACGTTTGTAGTCTCTCCGCTAGTGCTGGTGTTGGTGTTGTTATGAATTGTCAGGACACGGGCGTTCCAGCTGGAGAACACACTTATATAGTGCAGGCATTTAATTCAGGAGGAGTAGCAGATTCAAATGTGCTTAATGTCACCATTACATTACCTCCTATCGCCTATGCATCCAGTGAAAGTACTATTTTTGGGTCAGTGGCTGGCTCCTATCTTGATACGTATGTCTTCGCGGGCTTTGAAACACTGACTGAAGTAGAGTCTGGTGGTAAGCCATCTAAGCGTACTAGCAGACTAGAACATATCTGGCAGTTTAATAATGTTGGTATTGGTCTGGTAACCACGCTCACGGTAGATGCCATAGCAGCACTTAATGGCGAGGGTGATAACTTTGCCTTCAGCTATTCAGTGGATGGTGGTCAGTCTTACGCCGATGCATTTGTGCTAACAGCAAACGGTATAAGTGACACCATGCTAGCTGAATTGTCTGGTGTTAGTGATACGGTTTTGGTCAAGGTTATAGATACGAATCGTTCTAGAAGAAGTCGAGTGCTGGACAGCATTAGCGTGCAACAAATGTCGATTGGTTGGACTGATGTTGTTGACTTCACGCCACCAACTAATTTGACCGCAACCGCTGTGTCAGACACCCAAATTAATCTGGCCTGGACAGATGGCTCAGGTGAAAGTGGTTATGTCGTGCGAGATGAGTTACATGCAGATGTACGGACCGGTATTGCTGCTAATACAACAACGACGTCAATAACCGGTCTTACGCCACAAAATACGTACACCTATGTGGTTTGCGGTATTAGTTCTGCAACAAGTGAATTAGATTGCAGTGACTTTGCCACGGAAACAACCCTTGCTGATCTAGGTGATGCACCTATATTAACCTCAGCTGTGGGCTCAAAAGTAAAGGGTAGGCAACAGGTTGTTTTATCCTGGGCTTACACGGGTACTGTCGATATTTATCGTACTGGCACATCGTCTAAAACCGTTACCGGCGTGACAGCAACGAGTTACCTTGACGTAATTGGGGCCAAAGGCGGTGCAACGTATAACTATCAAGTGTGCCCTACTGGCGATACGATCAATTGCTCAAGTACGCTTACGGTTGTCTTCTAGTGAATCGGATTTGGAAACGCAAGTCTCGTATTTCTAGGGGCAAACCTAGAAATACGAAGACAAAGTGGAGTCAGTGCTTTGTGTGAGGTATGTAACTGCCATTCTATAAGACAACGTGATGTTACATAAATGTGTGGATTTCACTGGATTTAGCTGGATTACTTTGGATATAAAAAAACAGAAACACCTTGTTATTAAATGTTATTCTGGTCTTTATTAGTTCTTAATGAACCTTTAATGGGGGACGAGGGCTGAAATTTCAATTTCCATAAATAAGAATCAATAATATTTACGTAATTGAATTCAATTAACTAAAAGTTATAAGTCAATTATATTTATTCATTGTTATTATGTGGTTATTGTAACTAACATACCGTTTATTAAGATGAACAATGTAATAGCAGCTGCGACTTGCCGTTCAAAAGACATGGTCAAATAATTTAGTGTCAAGCTAAATGGCCAATTCAAAAATGGAGACTTTAGTAATGGTAACAAAAATTTTATCTTCGCAAGCGCCGTTGATCGGTATTCTATGCTGGGAAGAAGGCTGCAGTCCTCGTGGCTTGGAACAACTTGAATCACTCGTTGGAAATAGTACTAATCCAGAGACATTTCCGTTTCCAGTAAAATATAGCAGAATAAAAGGGGCTAATATCCATACGATTCTCGAATCTCCTTGTCAAAACACTTTAAAATCAATGATCAATGAAGCAAAAGAAATGGAAAATCAGGGGATTAAAGCAATTACAACTAGTTGTGGCTTTAACGCAATTTTTCAGAAAGAGCTTGCTGATGCGGTAAATATTCCAGTATTTACCTCAAGTCTAATGCAGGTACCTATGGTGCAGAATATGCTAGGAAAACATAAAAGGTTAGGCGTTATCACGGCCAAAAAATCTGCTCTTTCAACAAAGCATTTGCAAAATGTTGGCATAAACATTGATGTTGCTCTTCATATTGAAGGACTAGAAACTAGCACAGAATGGAATAAAATTTTTTTATCACCCTATGATGATATTGACCTTGTCAAAATAGAAAGCGATATAATTGATATTGTCTCTCTAATGATGACGCAATCAGACATTGGTGCTTTTATACTTGAGTGCACAGATCTTCCGCCATTTGCCGATATTATTCGTAAGGTGACTAGACGTCCAGTATTTGATTTTGTTTCCTTGACAAATTTTGTACATCAGTCGCTTTAAATATCTTAATTATACCAATCAGACTAACTAAGTGATCTTTTTAAAGGGTCTAAATATCCAATAACATCGTTGCTTTCAATCCCAAAAGCCTGAATTAGTATTATTAACTTAGGCTTTCACGATCACGTACTAACACTCCCAACGGGTTACTTGTCTAGTGAATTAAATCTAACCCATGGCTCAAGATAGCAGTTCTTAAAAAGTTAGCTCTACACTACAATGCTATTCAACAAACGACTTTAAACGTAGAAGTCGAATGCCATAATTTTTCAGTTGAGTGTATTAAAACCGTGTTGTTGCTAATCATTATCAAACATGCCTATGCACTTGGTTCAGGACTATTTTAACCAGTACAAGTGAGCAATAATTTAATCAAATTGATATAAGTTTGCCACCTCAGAAAGGTTGAATGAGTAATACCCTAAGTGCTTCCTATTCAAGTGACAGCAATAGAAAATAACAGAATAACAAAAAGTTATGAATCTATAGGTATTATTCATTTGTATTATACAATATATATTAATAAAGTTTGATTCGGAACGATCCTTGGATGAAAGGGACGATCCGCAAAGAGTTTACATCGGAAGGAAATATTTCCTTTAAAGAAGAAAGAGTAAAAATCATTATTATAAAAATAATCACTACTGAAATTTTTTAGGGAAAAAATATGTTAAAGAGATTTAAATTGAAAAGCCTTGTCGTTGCTATGGGCATGAGCTGTATCGTTGTTCCAGTCTTAGCACAAGACAATGAATCCACCAAGGCAGATGTGGATGAAGTCATTGTGGTCGTTGGTTCGCGCGCTGCACCTCGTTCTATTGCCGACTCCCCCGTGCCCATTGATGTAATTGGTGGTAATGAATTAATGGCGAATGGCATTTCAGATATGAATAGTTTGTTACGTACAGCTACTCCATCCTATAATGTTAGTGCCCAGTCTATTAACGATGGTGCAACAATCGTTAGACCAGCGTCTTTACGTGGTTTATCGCCTGATTCAACATTGATTCTTGTTAATGGCAAACGTCGCCATAAAGGTTCCATTATTGCCTTCGATGGTGGTGGTATTGCTGATGGCGCACAAAGCCCTGATGTATCTACTATTCCAGCGATCGCTTTAAAACAAGTAGAAGTGTTACGAGATGGTGCTTCTGCACAATATGGCTCTGACGCTGTTGCTGGTGTTATTAACTTTGTGCTGCGAGATAATGATAGTGGCGGTCAATTTGAATTGAAAATGGGACAGTTTTCTGAAGGCGATGGTGAGCAAGTTACTTTATCTGGTAATATCGGCATGGGCCTAAGTGATAACGGTTTCGCTAATTTCAGTTTTGAGGTAAATCAACAAGATCCAACCAGTCGAAGTATTCAGCGAAGTGATGCTCAAGCACTGATCGATGCAGGTAACACCAGTGTTAGAACGCCAGCAGCTCAAGTATGGGGCTCTCCTGAAATTTCAGATGACTTTAAACTATTCTTAAATACTGGTATAGAGTTAGCCAATGGTGGTGATGCTTATATGTATGGTAACTGGTCGGAAAAAACAGTGGAAGGTGGTTTCTATTACCGTAACCCAAATACACGTGGTGGTGTTTTTAAAGGGCCAGGCGTAGATGATGGTGCAGGCTTTGATGATGATGGTAATATAATTCTAACACCGACTATCCTTACCGGTGATTTAACCCCAGGTGCCACTGATAATTCTGCTTGTCCCATAGTACGAGTAATCAATGATGCACCAGATGCCAATGCCTTAGCCTCTTTAACTGGCGCAAATTGCTATGCTCATAACCTTCGTTTTCCAGGTGGTTTCACACCCTTCTTTGGTGGTGATGTTATTGATCTTTCCTTGGTGATGGGAACTAAAGGCGAGTTTAGTGATGGCACCCTATATGATTTCAGCGCTGGTGTTGGTGAGCACTCGACCGAATTTCATATCAGTAATACCCTAAACTCTTCATTAGGTCCTAATAGCCCCACTGAATTTACACCGGGCGCTTATGCACAACTAGAAAAATCTATCAATGCTGATTTCTCTAAAGAGCTAGAATCGATAATGGGTCTTGAATCGATTATCGTCTCTTATGGTGTTGAATTAAGACAAGAATCATTTACCATTACGGCTGGTGATGAAGCCTCTTGGCAGATAGGTCCACTTGTTGGACAAGGTTTTAGTATTGGTTCAAATGGTTTTCCCGGCTTTAAACCCGCGGATGCTGGTACAACATCACGCGTTAGTAAAGCGGTATATTTAGATACTGAAAGTTTTATTACTGAAGAACTTTTATTGCAAGTTGCCGTTAGATATGAAGACTTTAGTGATTTCGGTTCTGCTTTTAACTGGAAGCTAGCAGGGTTGTATGACATTAACGACTCGTTTAAATTGCGAGCGTCAGTTAGTACCGGCTTCCGTGCGCCCTCTATTGGTCAAAACAGCGTTCGTTCCGTGCAAACTCAAAATGAAGATGGCATCTTAGTCGATATTGCTACCTTGCCACCAACTAACCCTGTGGCAGTTAAATTTGGCGGCGTTGCCTTAACCCCTGAAGAGTCATTTAGTTACGCTTTTGGTTCGGTCTACAGCAATGGAGACTTTTTCTTAACAGCAGACTATTTTAATATTGAAGTGACCGATCGCATTACCCAAACATCTTCTATTATTTTATCAGATGCAGACCGAGCCGAGTTAACCGAACAAGGTGTTACCGATGCCATCGGTTTGTCTAGAGTGAAGTTTTTCACCAATGATTTTGATACCACCACACAGGGTATCGATATTGTTGCTAATTACTCGAATGAAATGTTTAATGGTGAAATGAAATATGCACTTGCCTTTAACTGGACAGAAACTACGGTAGATAAGTTTGGTGATAATGTTAAAGAATCAAAAATTAAACGCTTAGAAGGGTCGTTACCTAAAACTAAAGGTTCATTTACAGTAAACTACTTAGCAGACTCATGGAGCTTAATGACTAGAGTAAACTATTATGGTGATTGGGCTCAGTTCTCTCCAGATATTGAAGGCGAAGTTGCAGTGCTACTTGATGCAGAATTCAATTATCACGTAAGTGAGGCTGTTGGTTTGTCATTAGGTGTTAACAACATAACGGATGATAACGGACCTGTTGATGAATTACATGGCAGTGGCCGTATGTATTCAGCAATTTCGCCATATGGTTTCAATGGCCGATTCATTTACGGAAAAGTATCTTATCGCTTTTAACCATTTTGGTTCATAGTGTAAAACACCTACGTTAGCTTTATGCCGTCTACTTAGTAATAAGGGGGCGGTTAACTATCGCTGTTTATGAAAATGAGCAGCCTTTTTCTTTTAAATTTATAATCATTACTTAGGTTAAGCCAATCATGCCGTTATCGGCACTTATCCATTCATTACTAACAATAGATAAGCGGTGAAGCAGCGTAAGCCTAAACTCAATAAAAACCAATTAATGTAATTGGATACTAGTAAGGTCACATAGATATGACAAAACCACATCTTTGGTTACGTGCTGAAACAAAACAGTTAGAAGAGCGTATTGCGCTGACACCAAGTATCGCTAAGCAGCTTTTAGCTGCAGGGTTTCAAATAACGGTCGAGGAATCAGAGCAAAGCGCAATTTCTAGTGATAAATATCAACAAGTGGGTTGTGAAATTCAGCTGGCACATAGTTGGCGCCGCGCGCCTGAACATTGCATTATATTAGGTTTAAAAGAACTATCTTCAGACAATTTTCCGCTGATTCATAGTCATATTCATTTTGCTCATGTGTATAAAAACCAGCAAGGTTGGCAGTCTTTTTTACAACGCTTCGTCGAAGGTAAAGGTCAGCTATTTGATTTAGAATATTTGGTTGATGAAAACAAACGACGTATTGCCGCCTTTGGTTATTGGGCCGGTTTTGCCGGTGCTGCGGTTGCATTAAAAGCCTTTGCTGGACGCTGCCAGAATAACAATCCGATATTAGCGCCATTATCCTCATCACCAAACAAAAAAACACTCGTTGATGACATCAAAGCATTGTTAAATAAACATTCTGATTCAGTGAAGATGTTGGTCATTGGTGCTAAAGGTCGTAGTGGTCGTGGTGCCGTTGAAATGGCTGAATTAGCTGGCGTTAACGTGACACAATGGGATATAGATGAAACCAAAGTGGGGGGACCCTTTCCACAATTACTGGCATATGATGTCATTATAAATTGTGTTTTTGTTCAGTCGGCTTTACCACCATTTTTAACCACTGATATGCTGCAACAAGAAGGCCGTCGACTCGCTATCATTTGTGATGTCAGCTGCGATCCCTACGGTGATTACAATCCTTTGCCAATTTATGATAAATGTACTACTTTTTCAAAACCAACCTTACGTTTAATTGATGGTAAAAACCCGTTAGATCTAATTGCTATTGATCATCTTCCGTCATTACTGCCCGTTGAAAGTAGTGAAGACTTTTGTCAGCAGTTGCTGCCGCACTTGTTACAGTTAAATAATGTAAATCAGGGTGTCTGGCAACGCGCCAATGATATTTTTGTCAGTAAATTAAATGAAATAACACTGCTTAAATAATAAATTGCATAGGTTAGTCTCTCTTTTAATTTAACTTATCATCTTTTATTAATCTCAGATGGCAAAACCCGTGGCACCGCATTTAGATGTTGCCACGGATTTAGCCATCGCATAACAAGGTCACAATATGGACAATTATGGTATTTTATCGATCATCCCACCCGCACTGAGTATTTTTCTAGCAATTTATAGCCGAAATGTCATATTTTCTCTTGCCACAGGTGCTTTTGTTGGTTCACTCATTCTTGCTGATTTTAATCCTTTTTTCGCTGTCGTTAACCTGATTGAAGAACATGTCTATATTCAAGCATCCGTAGGTTCAAATACTCAAGTATTGTTGGTTATTTTGGTTATTGGTGGTTTTGTCCATTTATTAGAAAAGTCTGGCGGGTCCTCCGCATTTTCAACCGTCATTGTTAAATATGTATCAACTCCGATTAGTGGCCAGGTATCTGCTTGGTTAGCGGGGATCAGTATTTTTTTCACTGATTCTGGCAATGCCTTAATTGTTGGGCCATTGTTTCGGCCTATTTTTGAAAAACTTAACATTTGTAAAGAAAAGCTTGCTTATATTATTGATACCACGGCTTCACCGGTCAGTATTTTAGTACCTTTTATTGGTTGGGGGGTTTACATCATGAGTCTGATTGAGAACTCTTATAAGGATATTGGTTTAACTGAGCAACCTTTTTCGGTTCTTCTAAGTGTGTGGCCTTATCAGTTTTATGCCATTTTAGCTCTGCTTTCAATTCCGATGATTTTATCAACGGGCAAAGACTTTGGCCCAATGGCAAAGGCACAAGAAAAACATAATAGAGCACAAAAACAGCAGGAAAAAAAGCGGGTTCAACAAACATCAGTTGAACCGAAAAGTGACGCTAGTCAAGCAAGGTTGAGCACCTTTTTGATCCCGATCACTGTGATGTTGTTTTCATTGATTAGTTTTCTTTCTTATTTTGCCTTTACCGAAGGTGTTAAAAGTGTTCATGTGCGCTCAGGTATTTTATTGTCATATTTATTTGCTTCCTTTGCTTGTGCTTATTTGATGAAACAAAGAAAAACCATCAGCTACAACGAGTCGCTTAATAGTTTTGTGAAAGGGATGGAAAAACTTATTCTTATTTGCTTTATTTTGATATTGGCATGGTCATTAAGTTCAATATGTAAAGAACTGCATACCGGAGATTATCTCGCAAGCTTAATTGGTAATGCTATTCCTTCGAATTTATTACCGGTAATTGTTTTCTTGTTAGGTGCGGTAATGTCATTTGCCACTGGCTCATCTTACGGAACCTTTGCCATTTTAATGATTATTGTTGTGCCGGTTGCCCATACGTTAGGGGCGCCAATGCCTTTAACTATTGCCGCAGTACTAAGTGGTGGTTTATTTGGTGATCACACCTCTCCAATTTCTGATACCACGGCATTGGCCTCCATGGGGGCAAATTGTCATCATATCGATCATGTCTCAACTCAATTGGGGTATTCTTTAATAACTGGTTTTATGACCATAATAGCCTTTATTATTGCCGGTTATTATCAAAGCCCAATGGTGATTTTGATCATGATTGTCGTACAATTAGTTTTTATTCAAGTACTGATGAAGTTCTTCGGTAAAAGGAGCTCTATTGAACAAAACCCAACTCAGACACAGGTTATACTAGAGCGCGAATCTAACAGTATAGTCAAAAATATGCGTTGATAATTACATTAAGAAGTGGAGCGGGTATATACCCGCTCCACTTGAAATAATTAAAGAAGTTTCTCAAGTTCTTCGATCATAAAATTATAGAAATTCTGGACCATCTCCGACATTGGCTTTATGTTTGCTGTGATCACCTCTAGCGGTTCGTACATAACCGTTTCAAAAGGAATTATCTTTATGTTTTTGTAATTTAATACTTCTGTGAAATTTAAGTTGCTCATGGAATCGATTAAGGTTACCCCCATGCCATAATTGACAAAAGATAATGCTTGTAGTGTCGAATAAACCTCAATATTAGAATTGAAGCAAGCGCCGTATTTTGAATAGCTTTTTATTATAGCTTTGGTGGTTGGATGCTCTGGATTAAGACTAATCCATGGAGTATCCCCTAAATCGTTTGGAGTTATCTTATCTAGTTTGGCCGCAGGATGAGTGGAGGGAACAGCACAATAACAAGTCATGTTCACAACCTTGGAATCATATCTAGTTGTCGGCCCAGATTTATCCATCAACCCTATGTGGTATTGCCCGGTAGATACGGATTCTATAATCTCTGAAGAATTTAACAAATGTAAATTCACCTTGATATCAGGGTTTACCTTCATATACTGAGATATTATTTTTGGTAAAAAAATATAGGAAGGACCCAAAATACTGCAAATTTTTAATTTTCCTGATTTGTGATGTTTTGCACTCTTAGTACTCTCCTCCAAGCGAGTAAAACTTTGCAATAAAAGTAAAACCTCCTCATGCAAATAGTAAGCTTCATCTGTAGGACATAAATGACCGCTTTTTCGAACAAATAGTTTATAACCAATCTCTTCTTCTAAAGCAGAGACTGTTTTACTTGCCGCAGGTTGGCTAACATAAAGTCGTTCAGCCGCTAAAGTGATGCTGCCAGTGATAAAAACCTCATGAAACATTCGTAATTTTTTTATATCCACAGTATAACCAAAAGTAATAAAGGTATGATGATAATTCAATATGATTATGTTTGCTTAGTTACTAGAATACAAGAAATAAATTTAGGTCACTGTTATTTTGGCTCTAAAGGTACTTTTAATAAGTGCGGAGATTAAACAGGAGCCCAATAATGCATAACACCTTATTGAATATATCAAAAACACCTTATTGGCTAGCAGATCCAAGACTAAAACTCAGCAGCTTCACTACTGATGTTGATAAAGTACCGGCCACTAGCGATGTTGCTATTGTTGGTGGTGGTTTTACGGGACTGTCAGCTGCCATCACACTCGCCAGAGCAGGTCGTAAAGTGACAGTTTTTGATGCCGCTCCCTTAGGGACCGGTGCTAGTTGTCGAAATGGCGGCTTACTGGGTCCTAGTTTTAATAAACTAGGACTAGATGGTATAACAAGTCAGTATGGTAAAGAAAAAACTCATGCGGTAATTAAAGAAAGCATGGAAGCGTTTCGCTGGCTGTTGAATTTTATTCGTACAGAAAAAATTGCTTGTGAATTGAATGTTTGTGGTCGTTTTCGTGGTGCCAGCCACCCCAAGCATTTTAATGACCTGCTTGAACAAGTTAAAGAGTTGTCAGAAGTTATCGACTTTCCAGCGATCATATTAAATAAAGAACAACAATTAGAAGAAGTTGGCTCTGATAGTTATTATGGTGGCGTCATTTATCCTCAAGACGCTACTTTACAACCGGCGTTGTTATTTCAAGGACTGCTTGAGATAGCTACCAAAGCTGGGGTTAAAATTTTTGACAACACTAGTGTGCACAATGTTGTCAATCAGGGCGGGAGATTCGAGTTGATGTTGGAGCATCAATCCGTTCAGGCTGATAAGGTGATTATCGCTACTAACGGCTACACAGGAAGTCAGTTTGGCAAGTTTAAACGCCGAGTGCTGCCTATCCGCTCAGCGATGATTGCCACAGAGGAATTACCTGAAGAGCTAATTCAATCGGTATTACCTAAACTAAGGTGTTATATGGGAACCGAACGTGTAGTTTCCTACTACCGTACTTCACCTGATGGCAAGCGCATTCTTTTTGGTGGCAGAGCATCAGGACGAGGTGACCAACCGGAAAAATATGCCAAATTTCTACGGGAATTAATGATCCGTTATTTTCCACAATTGTCAGCAGTGAAAATCGACTATGCATGGTCAGGAATGGTCGCGTATACCTTTGATCATATCCCTCATATAGGCAAAATAGACGGTTTATATTATGCGATGGGCTATTGTGGTTCAGGGGTTGGTCGCTCAAATTATTTTGGCAGAAAGATTGCGCAAAAATTACTGGGTAATGCTAATGGAAAAACAATTTTTGATGAATTTCTATTTAAAACACGGCCACTGTATACCGGAACGCCTTGGTTTATGCCGACAATCCTACGCTGGCATAGCTTTGCTGATCGCATGGGTTGGTAAGTTATGCAAACAACTATTTGTTACCGTTAGAATGATGAAAGGTAATTTTCAAATTTATAACTGAGTAAAAATTCAATATATAGAGTATAGGTTGAAAGGAATATTTATGGAAAATTACGGTCTATTATCGTTAGTCCCACCAGCACTGAGCATTTTTCTTGCGATCTTTACGCGCAATGTTATTTTGTCTCTCGTCGCCGGAACGTTCGCTGGCGCGCTTATCATTACGGGCTTTAACCCGTTTTTCGCGGTTGTCAATTTGATGGAAGAACATATTTTTGTGCAAATATCGAGTAGCTCTAACAGCCAAATACTGGTGGTTATGTTATGTATCGGCGGATTTGTTCAACTGATAGAACGATCGGGTGGTGCCTCTGCATTTTCTACCATCATTGTAAAATATATATCAGACCCTAAGCGTGGGCAACTGGCCGCTTGGACTGCTGGTTTGAGTATTTTTTTTACCGATTCGGGTAATGCGTTAATTGTCGGACCTTTGTTTAGACCAATATTTAAAAAATTAAACCTTTGTAAAGAAAAACTTGCCTATATTATTGATACGACCGCAGCCCCGGTCAGCATATTAGTGCCCTTTATCGCTTGGGGAGTCTATATTATGAGTTTGATTGGCAATGCTTATGCGGAACTTGGTCTAACCGAACAACCATATGAGGTATTGTTAAGCGTTTGGCCTTATCAGTTTTATGCCATTCTGTCCTTGCTAGCTATTCCTATGTTGTTGTCTACTGGCAAGGATATCGGTCCCATGGCAGCTGCACAAGCCAAATATAACCGAGCAATTGCTAACAACGAATTAAATCAGCAAGACATAGTTGTAGAGGGCGAATTAATAAGTACTAACTCAACATTGGCTACTTTTATTATTCCTTTGGCTGTAATGTTAGCGTCTTTGATGATCTTTATATCTTATTTTGCTTACACAGAAGGTGTTCGTAGCATTCATGTCAATTCAGGTATATGTCTGTCATATGTTTTTGCCTCGTTATCATGTGCTTATATGATGCGTCAACAAAACAAAACGCCTTACCAAAAATCGTTAAGTCATTTTATTCGTGGTATGGAAAAATTGATTTCTGTTTGTTTTATCCTGGTCTTAGCTTGGTCATTAAGCTCTATCTGTAAAGAGCTAGATACTGGACTGTATTTAGCTTCATTAATAGGTGATTCAATTTCTCCAAGCCTCTTTCCTGCTTTGGTGTTTTTAATTGGCGCTTTAATGTCATTTGCGACAGGATCTTCTTATGGAACATTTGCCATTTTAATGATTAGTGTTGTACCTGTGGCACACTCATTGGATGCGTCATTGACGCTGACAATCGCCGCCGTGTTAAGTGGTGGCTTATTTGGCGACCATACTTCTCCAATATCAGATACCACAGTAGTTGCTTCAATGGGTGCCGACTGCAACCATATAGATCATGTTTCCACTCAATTTTATTACGCATCCTTTGTCGGTCTAATGACCTTTATAGCCTTTGTTATCACTGGTTTTTACCAGTCTTCGTTAGTGATATTAATGATGATTTTACTGCAATTTATTCTTATTACTGCAGTGATGAAACGATTTGGTATAGATAATGTTAGCGATAAAAATAACGCAGCCGACCTTACCTTAAATCGCCCAATAGCATAGCTTTAATCCGGAAATCAAGAGAAGACATTATGCAAGATGTAAATAAAAAAGTTGAAATTGGACAAGATGTCGATAATAAAATTGTTGTCATTGGCGCAGGTATTATAGGCGTAACTGCGGCTCTTAATTTGATCCGTGAAGGTTACCATGTCACGTTATTGGATCGAGATAAACCAGGAGAAAGCTGTTCTTTTGGCAATGCGGGATTATTAGCGATGTCATCATTTGAGCCGAATGTTGGAATTAGCACACTAATGAGTTCGCCAAAGTGGTTATTGGATCCCAAAGGCCCGCTGAGTATTCGTTGGCGTTATTTTCACAAATTATTACCTTGGTTATTTTCCTATGTTAGGGCCTGCTTCAGCAAAAAAATAGCAAGTAATGCACAGGCATTGCACGGTTTAACTCGTTCATCACTCGAACTTTATCAGCAGTTAGTAAAAACAGCAGGATGCGAGAGTTTAGTTAAAAAATCAGATTACTTACAAGTTTATCGAAGCAAAGCTGAGTTTGACAAAGCTGAAGCTGGCATGCAGTCTCGTAGAAATGAAGGCTATAAAGTCGATGTACTCGAAGCCAATACAATTAAAAAGCTTGAACCCGCTCTTTCAGAGCAGTTTAGCTATGGTCATCAAATTCACGATCATGGATATATCACTGATCCAGGAGAGCTTCTAACCTGTCTACACAAGCAATTTTTGAGTGAAGGTGGCCAATTCGAACAAGCAAATGTTACCGATATAAAAGCCAGCCACTTACACTGCCAGATTATTTGTGATGGTAAATCATATCATTGTAGTCAAATGGTTTTGGCAACCGGTGCTTTTTCTAAGTTATTAGCTAAAAAAATAGGAGAGAAGGTGCCACTTGAAACAGAGCGTGGTTATCATGAAACTTGCCACGCACCAGGCGTAAGTATTTCTCGACCGATTATGGACGGTGATCGAAAATTTATGGCGACACCAATGAGTATGGGACTGCGCTTTGCCGGCACCGTTGAACTGGCAGGAGTAGACGCACCAAAAAACCCTAGACGGTTCAAGGTATTAAACCGAAATGCTAAAGAAATGATCAGTGGATTAAACACGACAGATTCATCAACATGGATGGGATTCAGATCTACCTTACCCGATAGCTTACCTGTTATATGTCGCTCTAGTGCTTTTCCTAACATTATCTATGCTTTTGGCCACCAGCATCTTGGGCTCACTTGTGCGCCAAAAACAGCGCAGCTTGTCACCGACTTGATATGTGGACGTATTCCATCAATTGATATAGCGGCTTTTGATATCAAACGGTTTAAATGAACTTGGCTTTTGGTCAGCACTTGCTGAAAGTTCACTTAACTTAGCACTAGTGTTCTCTACTTTTTTTCACTAGCTGAATAAAACAACCACATGCCGCGTGTTAACGCTTCAAACTGCAAACGCATAATCCAGCTTGCTGAAGTGTGGGTTGCCGTTCATTGCTAGTTGTCTAACACTGACACTGACACTATGCTCTAGCGCAACCGAGCACATAAACCAACTAGCTATAACACGCATACTCTCATCTACGGGGCCATAATAAAAACCGACTAAACTACTGTGAAATCATCTTATATAACGCTGAAATTCATGGAAATTTTCGAGTGCTTTCGTTGCAGAAAATACAGTCCAACCATGGCTTTTAATAAGTATTTCGTTTCTCATATCAATAAGTACAACAACTTTTTTACGCGGCCAGCACAAGTCGAATGATACCGTGTTACGGTCATACTGAACCGCAACACCTAACTCGCCTAGTGGCGCTCTAGTGCTTTGACATTTAAGAAGAAGCCCTTCTAGTGCTGTATCAGCACACTTTATCAAGTGAGGATAGGTTGTATTATCAAACTTATGCTGCTCTCGCCTAAACCGATTAATAGTTAATACGTCTACAGCTTTAATAAATAAATGATCATGATGCGGCTGTTTCTTATGACAATCCGCACATAACACTCGAAGATTGGTATTTTGATTATTAGACTTAACACCGTCGACATGATGAACATGCATAAGCCGCTTTTCTGCATCGAGGTCAACACTACATTGTTCGCAAATATAGTTAGCTTGTTTTTTCAATTTAGCTGAAAGGTCTTTCCAGTCTGAAGAGTAACTAGCAGAACCCTCCGATTTATTAGGATCCGGTAAGCTTTTAAAGTGAGAACTATAAGTTTTGAAAAGTTTAGCTAAACTAAAATCTTTAAAAATAGGCCTTTTTTCTGCGAATGACTTTATTGCATACCCTTGGTAATTAAGACTTTGTAGACAGTTTTTACAAACATATAGTTTGGCTTTTTGATCATCAAGCGCTTCTTTATTTTCTTTAATGCCATAAACAGGTAAATAACCACTTGTATCTGTTGTCACTTGATAACGAGGAAAGCGACCTGTTGCCCTCATATGCTCCAACGAGCTACATTCTGCAATGTGAATTCGACGACCTAACTCACCATCTTGCAACACCTCAAGAATATTCGAGCCTTGATCAGGAATATAAAGCATAATTTGACGTCCCTTAAAGCTAAGAACGCCTTCACTGTGTTTTATATCCCTTAAATCAATATCTTTACCTAGCTCTTGCCCTCCGCTAAGCGCTGCGTCGATAGGGTCAATGTCCTTAAAGGCAAAACCTAATTCAAAATCAGCCTCTTGTGCCCCCATCAGCTGTACCGCATGATGAAGTTGACCAAAGTTAACTGTTAGCTTCATTCTTCCGCTTCCAAAATCCGCTTTATTTGAATATCAGCATTAGTGATCGCACGGAATGATACGCGTCGTGACTTTTCTACGTCTTCTGTACCGTCTTCTTTGAGTATTAACCGTGAAGATGAAAAGCCAACCGCTGCAATATTATGCTTGATCCAGTCAGTTTCATTTGGAACTAAACTGTATAAATAAGACAACACAGAACGAGTTCTACCTTGCGACAAGCGCATATTGTTAAAGTAGGCCTCACTATCAGAGCTAGTTATATTCCATGCACTGCTCGTGTGCCCTTCAATTCTGACTTCGTTTAGTGATTCACGAAAAGGCTTAAGTACATTTAAGTACCTAGGGAAAAAATCATCCAATATATTTGTAAATGTTGGCTTTAATGCAATTTTGCCATTATCAAAGAGTACATCGGGTGAATTGAAATTAAACGCAAGCGTGTCTTTATCTATTGCTGCTCCCCATGTAGGTAAATCGCTTTCAAACTCATCTATTAAGGCGTTATATATCCCAACTTGATTTTCTTGAAACGCTATTGCGACATTTTTAATTTTTTCATTTTCTTTCATGGTATGGCGCATAAATACAATAGCAATAAACAAGAACACCATCATTAAACCAGCCATAAGATCAGAGATTGTTAACCAATGTTCTCCAGATTCTTCCTTGCTTTTACTACTCCCAAATAACGCATTCATTAGGCACTTACCTGCTCTTTAACTATTTTCTGCATTGCTAGCGTTAAATTTTTATAATCGCGAGTAAATTGGCCAGCTATTTGCGCCAGCGAGCTGCCCATTTCATTCATTACCCGGTTGATTTCTTGCTGCATCGCTTGATCGATTACACCAACTTGTTTTTCGACCGCTTCACCCGTTAAGCCTACAAGTTGTTTTATTTTGTCTTCCATGGCATCAAAAGTGCGCTGTGCTTGACTCACTTGTTGCTTCGCCGCTTCTTCCATCATGGTTTTCATTTGATCTTGTAGTTGTTCGCTAGACTTAACAAAGGTATCTCTTACTTCTTTAGTATCGGTGGTAAGATTTTGATTAGCGTCTTTAAGCGTAGTATTCATTATTTTAGCGTCGTCAACTAACTTAGCTATCATATCGCTCATGTTGTTGTTTAGGTCAGTTACTGCATCGTTTAAATTTTGCTTAATTGCCTCTGTTTGGCTTTGTAAATAATCAGAGGTAGTTTGTAAGCTAGCATTAGTACGCGCAGAATTGTCGGTGAATTCATTACTCGCCAGATCAATGTTTTTACCTATAATTTCAGAGCTTTCAATCAATTTATCGGCAACAACATTAACGCTCTGTTCTGATTTTTTAACAAAGTTTTCAATTAAGTTATCCGCAGCCGTTAATGTTTCTTTGATGAAATCATCAGATTTAGCCAACACCTTTTCATAATGGGCACTAGCCACGCTAACTGCATTAGTAATCTCTGTTACGGTATTTTCAACTTGTTGACGTATTTCTGGCACTGCTTCAACCGCACGATCACGCATATCTTTAAAGGCTGCTAAATGGCTTTCTAACTCACTTAGTTGATGTTGATTAACTTCCATAACAACTTGTAAATCATTCATGGTTTGAGGAATAACCTTAGTCTGCTCGCTGATATGCGCCACTGAGTTTTCAGTTAAAGTAATAGCCTGAACACCTTGCTCATATTGAAGGTGCATCTGCTCTAGTTGCAGTTTATAATTTTCTTGCCAATCAACTAGCTTAATAACAGCCTCATTAAGTTGCTTGAAATTTTCGCCAAACTGCTCGGTTAGATTATGATTGAAATCGGTTATTACCTGTTTTAATGCTTCTATTACTTGCTCCGTTGCTGATTTAGACAAGGTATCGGCAAAGTCTTGCAGTTGTATCCAAAGTTTGTCTGAAAAGGTTGCAAAGTTTTCGAATTGTTTAGCTGAAAGTTCTTCGGTTAACTGTTTATTAAGCTTAGCATTATGGTTCATATCGATACGCATTAGTTTCAGTTGACCAAACAACGCTGACTCTTCATTACCGGCAATTGCTTCTTTAAGTGCTTGCGTTTCTTTAACTTGGCTTTGCATTGCCGACAATATTTGCTCAGGTGAAGCGCTAGTGACTTCATCCGGCTGCAATTTAGGTTTTAATAACGGCGTTGTTAACAGGCTTTTAAATAGTAACGAGGAAAGCATACCGGCAAGGCTAGTAATAAATGCCGTTTTAAGACCATCTAATAGCATAGTAATACTTTCATCTATTTTTGTATGGTCAAAATCAAGCAAGCCAATCACGATACCAACAAAAGTACCAAAAATACCTAGGGTGGTTAACAAGGTAGGGGTGTAATGAACAAAGTCACCGGCTTTATTTAACTTAGCTAAAATGCTAGAGCCTATGAACACAAGGATCATAATGAAAATAATAAAACTAGTGACTGTTTCAGGGTTAAGTCCCCTTAAAAGTCCTTCTAAAAAACCGCTCATCTATAATTCCTTTCTGTATGTAATGTAATTATTTAGGTCAATTCTATGTTTATTTAGCCAAGGCGTTTTCAACAGCGTCATCGACTAGCAATTTAAAGTGTGTGTTCTTGATAATTCTACGGTATTTACAACGGCTTCAAGTAAGTTACCTTGTCTATAATGAATCATCAGAAATATTACATTAAATTCTTAAACTGATTTTTCAAAATGAATTTAAAGAAACCATAATCTTTCAAATTTTTATCCGCAATTTCAGCACGCATTTTTGGTATGTTTTTATCTATATACGCATCAATGAAGGCATCAAACTTAACAAAGTGGCTATGCAGCAAGCTGATCCGTAACTTTTTAACATTTGGATTACTATGTGCATTTAACTCACAATCACCCAAACAGAAAAGTTTAATGGTTGTTAACGCTTTTTCATAAAGATAGCCCTGCGTATGCTTGGGCGATAGCTCCAACACTTTACGCCCACTTGAGTCTCGCCTTACAACTAGTTGAAAAAGATCCAACAAATTGTCATTGATGGGGTTAACAATGAGTGGGAGTTCATTAGTAACCTCAGCTAGAATTTGAGCACGGACAGGGCTAGTTCCAAAAAGCGGAAACTCACATCCTTTATAAATATTATTGCACTCAGAGCACATCAAAATATAATTCTTAGGAGTCAGCGCTAAAAAGTCATAGAATGTTTGAGGACGATAGTGATCAACCGTGCTGCCAATGGTGTGTTTACTTTCAGCATCAGTATTTTCATCCTCTTCAACTACTCTGCCGCTAGGGCGAGATAGCAACTCGTCGACTCTTAGCGAACATTCACAAATAGGACACTTATGGTTAGTGACACTAAGATGAACGTCTTTAAACTTCGACCACTTTTTTCTGTTATTACTCGTGTTAAATCTATTTAATGCAGCAGGATAATCCGCATGGGTATATAAGCCAGACATATCAATCATTAAATAAGTCTCCAAACTCACTTAAAAATTGCCCCATTTCAGCATCGGTTGCTTGTTCATATTCTTCAAGGCCAACTTTTTTGTTTTCTTTTAAAAAGGTTAAGAACTCAAAGTATTTTTTGTTATAAACGATATCGCCAGCCAAGCTATTTTCTAATAAGCTAGCTATTCTTGCTAGTTCAATTTTTTCATCATCTGTTAATTTTTCTTCACGTAATTTTAGCTCGGTGAATTTTTTAATATCACCTTGCATTTGATTCCCAATGAGGGACGGTAGTTCAAAGTGCTCAAGTAAAATTGAAGATATATCTAAATATTTAGTACCCGTTGCGCGATTTTGAACACATTCATTATCCGCTTCAATGATACCGATTTCATCCTGCTCTCTATTTAATAAAATCAGCGGATTATGAGTCGCTATTATTATTTGAACATTCGAATTGAGTTCTTTAATCTTATCAATGAAAGTCGCTTGCCATTCAACATGCAAAGATGTTTCAGGTTCATCCATCAAGAGAATAAAGGAGCGACCTCTTTCCAGAACAACCGTTAAAAATATAATTAATAATTGTTTTTCACCTGATGAAAGTTCGGTTACCTTAATGTGTTTAGGTATATTATCGTTGATTAATTGCACCATCATCGGCGCAGTCTCATGGTTAATGTCTAAAGATTTATTGGTGCCAGAAAAGAACTCATTAATGATTTTTGAAAAAGTGACAAGAGGCGCGTTAGTATCACTGGTGACTAAATTAATGTCTGTTGTTAATGTCTGCAAGTGAGTTATTTCACTGGTATTACCTAACGCTAAATCGCTTATAATGTTATCTCTCAGCTTTATTTTCTCACCAACTTTTTTATTAATTTCTTGTGTTAACCCTCGCTGTAAATGACCAAATTTGTCCATTAATCTTAGCAGTTGATTATCAAGTTCAAAAAACTGTTTTAGCTCAATATCAGTTTTATTATCGAAAGTATTCACCATCACTAAGTTAATGTTAGTTAGTGACTTACCTTGAGTAATGACTGATTGTTGTGTCTCACCATTATCAAAAGTTTTTAGAATGGTTAACTCAACATAAGGAGAGTGAAATCGCTCTAGCGTTTCGTTATCATTATGAATACAAGCATCAATAAGTTTTAAAATGGTTGATTTACCACAACCATTTTTACCAATGAGTATGCTTACGTCATCACCTAGCGTCCATTCAATATTTCTTATACCAAATATTTTTTTGATAGACACATGTTTAATTTCAGTCTTTATCGCTGTTTTAAGCTCAAGCGCACCAGACTTAAGCAATAAGCCTTTAATATCATTTTTAAATAAATTGAATGCTTCTTCTTTGTTTCGTTTTGGCAAAAATGGATTTAAAATTTGACCAAAAATAAAATCTTTACGTTCTTTATTTGAACCAATTCCTTTTTTTTCATAAGCTTGTTGCCATAAATGTTGTTTATTGACAATAAAATCACTATATATATAGGCAATGATATGTTGTGAGAATGCTTGTTTTATAATATTCTGGCTATCTAAAGTTTCTGATGATAAGTCGTCTTTTTGTAAAAAAAGGTTAATTTCACGCATAACAAACATCAAAATCCAGCTGAGTGGTTTTAAATTTTTATATTCAATGCCTGAGTCTAAAAGTCGTTTCGACAGGGCTTTTATCACCGCCCAGTGTTCATTTTCAATTCTACCTTGCACAACGTCTATGAGTGCATCACTGTTGAAATTTGAGAACAACAAGTCAAAATCATATTCAAGCGGCGTTAAATTCTTTTCTTCTGCATCAAAGATACTTTTAAGCAAATTTTGTATTGATTTTTTAGATTCATCATTAATATTTTTATCAAGCGCACTTAATTTATAGGTGTCTTTATTTTCAACGGAGAAAATGATTTGTTCTTTTTTAAGGGCATTTCTTAAATTATTAAGATTGCGCCTAAAATAGGCAGTTTGATCAACTTGCTCTAGCTTGTCCGTTTTTGAAAAAACCAGTCTAAATTTATTTTGATAACCATTTAAAAATAGTCCTTCTATTGCACCATGACCACCAGCGGCAAAGGGATCATTTACGTCATGAACTAAGACAATACTATTGCAGTAATTAAAGTAATCATAATGACGCGCTGACAGCGTATCTCTTTTTTCACCTAAGGAGAACCCTATGCCTTCGCCATCTATCAATAAAAAGTCTAAACTTGGCTCTAACCATTCGGCTAACAAATCCCCTTCAACTCGAACATACTCCGCTAATATCGAAATAGAGCCGAACTCATGACTTAAGAATTTTTTGGTTTGGTTGAGGAAATCATCTTTATTGGTAATACCTTCAATGACTATTGGCTGCTCACTGAATAATTTATGACCATTGCCACAAACTTTATTAAAGTACGTTTCAATTTCTACCAGAATGTCTTTAACAATGAGCTGAATAGTATCTTTTACTGACGGCTCAGTGAGCAAGGTTTCATCACTGATATTTTTACTTTTAAGAGACGGCAATACGGTATCGATGATTTGTTCAGCAATTTTACAGAATGTGTCATTTGAGACCATTTGATCTAATTTAAATCTCGCATCTGATGATTGTTTTAATTCAAAAACAACATCTTCGATTACACTGTTATCCTGTTTAGCTTTTAAAATAGCCCCTTGGATCAGATCTTCAATTTCAACTTTTACATCCTGTTCTTTTTTGAGGATGATAGTGGTTTTAAATGCTCTATTTTTGCCAACCAGATATTCAGTGGGTGTAATAGTTGTTCGGCGCTGTGACGTAACAGGAAAGTCATGCTTTTTCGAGCCAATAATTTGTTGCACCAACGATGTTTTACCGGCACCCGTACAACCAATCAAATAGATCTTTTTGACATTAGGTGACGCGCCTAAAATGGATTGTATTTGTTTAAACGTTCTCATGGCTGCCTTTCTTAATATGTTTTAATTAATATGTTGTTCATTGTCTATTTAGCTATTCTCAAATGAGCATTAAGCTAATTATTTCATTCACTTTATCAAAATCACCCGTGTCATGCCAAATAGGTTTTATATTACAAACCATTAGTTTTTGTTTTAATGCATTATATTCTTCAGTTGATTCAGGTTTTTCAATAATAGCGAAATGATCTGCCACTTTATTAGCACCTTCCTGTTCAACTATTAATTCAAATGTTTTAACTGTACGGTCTGTAATCAAACTACAACCGATAAATAAAAATGAATGACTACGATATAAGCGACTTAATAGCTGTGGTAATGGATAATCCATATTCACCATCTGCTGATCACTTTCACTATATGAAACGCGATACTCAGATTTAGTAAATACTCTATGTTCCGGTTTGTCGATATTGCCATGAAGTTTTAATAAGTAATGATCACCCCGAGTCATTGCTTTAATAAAAGTGTGCGGGTTATTTAAGCCAACCTCTTTTTCAGTGAATGACAATGACTGACTGCTATAACAGTCTTCAATTACACGATCAAAATTTGTCGTAATAACACATGCTTTAAACAAGTCTGGTAATAACCAAATGTATGACGATTCAGGATCGGCATGATGAAAATCTTGCTGAAAATAAAATTCAAACTCCCCCATTCCAGGCTGCTTTGTTACTAGTTCAAGTAAATCTTCATATTTATACTCAGCTAGATATTTATTTACAATAGAGTCTTCAATACCTACTTCTTCCGCTTTAGTTACAAGGTAATTCCGCCAACTTAAACAACCTGCACTAATAGATGCTCCTGCGCCAATAAAAGGCGTAACTTTATTGGCGCGTTGAACTTTTAATAATTCATTAAAATTTTGTTTATTCCGAGGAAACTGACTGGTATTAAGTACGTCCGCTAGTCGATTCAAACGTATACGTTCACTCTCCTGATTATAAAGGTGAGGATCGCCATGAAATAAAGCCAAACTTGGTTTAGCTACTGCTACGGGATCATCATCACCTTTTTGAAAATAAACTGAAAACCCAGATTCATCATCATCTAAGATTTCATTCTCAGATTTAAAATCATGATATTTTTCCAACGCATCTAATAATGGTTTTATTTCTTCTTTCATTTTTATTGCATTAGCCATTATTTAATCCTTAATTAATAGCATTTTCTACGATAGCATCGGCGAGGTGTAGTTGCGTGGTTTGCGCATCGCTTAGGCGGGCTTTAAGTTGCTCACACAAAGCCATCAGTTCATCGACTTTAGTAATGATGCGGTTTTGTTCTGTTATGGGTGGTAAAGCAATAACTAAGCTTCTTATGTGCTCTCTTGATACATTTTTCATTGAACTACTGGTACCACCGGCAACCTCAGCATAATACGTTCTAGAAAAACGGCTGTTGTTAACCAAGCTTATGTAAGCACCCTCAACTCTAGGTGATAAGACGAAACGAATGATTTTATCACTCATCATTAACTTCTTTGGGGCATCCGTAGGAACAATTACTGCTCTTGCAACTAACTCAGCGGTATTAGCTCGGGATATTAAAAAATCACCACTATGAACTTCATATTGAGGCCTAGGATCTAAACTACTCGGTAATTCTTTATTTTCGTCAGGGTTAAACACACCCCATGTAACAGCACTAACCTTCAGTACACCCCACTTCTCATTTTCTCTCGCCGTAGGCAAACATCTAGGGCTCCAACCGGCCTCAGAAGTTAAAGCAGTATTTTCTAAGTAGCACCACTCCCAAGCTTTAGGCAATTCAAACGGCTGCTCTTTATCTGTAATCTCTGGCAATGGCTTTTGCTTTTTAATTTTCTTATCAGCGATCAGCTGTGCTTTTTCTTCTGCTATTTTTTCAAGCAAAACGCTAGCAGGTTCGTCGCTTGGATTTTGTGGCACGAGTTTACCCATGACAGCTAGTTGTAATATGGTTTGTTTTAGTTGCTCTATGCTTTGTTCGGTGGTGAACAGTAGGTCAAAGTGCTCGGCGATACGTTGCCAACTTGTTTGGAAGCTCTCTGGTGAAGTAACGGCACTCTTACTTTCTGTAACTGAGCCCTCAGCGCTTTTCGAGGTAGAAGGCATAAGCGTCGCCAGCAGGACTTCAACCAAGGTTTGGTGTGCGCTTAGGCTTTCTTCGGTTTGATGTTCTAGCTGGTCACACAAGACCATTAGTTCATCGACTTTAGCGACGATACGCTGTTGTTCAGCTAATGGTGGCACAGGAAATTCGAATTGTTCTAAGACTTTTTTACTCAAACCTTCAATAGCCATCCCTACTTGCCGTCCCCACACAAGTTTTTGAACTAAAGGTGACATTATTCCCAAGTGTAAAAAATTACACATACTTTGTTCTAGCAACCTAATAACTGTCACATGTTGACTAACATTAGCAGTAACTAGATTTTCAGGGAAAATTGTAGACCGGCCTAAAGAGGCGCCTGTTATGTTCAATAACACATCATGTGGGAAGACATGGGTATTTACCATTTTATGGTGTGTTTCATCAGTTATATACGCTGTATCATCAAGCTTTAAACCGTCGTTCCATACATTTTGCGATCGCAAAAAAATAATGCCACTTTCAACATATGCGCTTTTGCCTCCACGCGGTGTACTGCCAGAGCCAAGCCTAGATGTTAAGTTCCCTAATCTTTCAAACTCCCAACCACTAGGAAGTTCAAAGGGTTTATCTTTATCTGGAATTGTCGGAAATGGCTTTTGTTTTTTTATTTTCTTATCAGTAATAAGCTGCGCTTTCTCTTCGGCTATTTTTTCAAGCAACACACTCGCAGGCTCATCATTGGCATCTTGTGGTATTAACTTGCCTCGCACAGCAAGTTCTAAGATAAGCTCGCGAAGCTTTTTAATGCCAGTTAACTCAATCTTTTTATTTGAGCCACGTCCTTGTGAGTTACGCTTTTTAATGGCGCTAGTCCAAACATCAATATTGTCGGTAATGAGGTTATTTATATCACTGTTTTTTGATTGGTTTGTTGATTTATTCGTTGCTGTCTTTTTTATAACTGACATGATTAATCCTTGGCTAAGTCGAGTCGACTTGCCATGACTTGATGTAATTTTTGTTGTAACTGCTCTTTGGATGGTAGTGCCGTTAAGTATTCACCGACATGAATACCAGACTCACCCAGTTCAAGTAATTCAATTTGCTCTTGATCCTTGCTGGCACATAAAATAATGCCCAGCGGTGGTAACTCGTCTGGCTCTTGTTCATATTTTGCGAGGTAGCGCAGATATAACTCCATCTGCCCTTTATAGGCCGCTTTAAAATTGCCTAGTTTTAAGTCTATTGCCACTAAACGTTTTAGTTTTCGATTATAAAAAAGCAAGTCAATGTAAAAATCTTCTTGGCCTATCTGCACACGATGCTGACGGGCAATAAAACTAAAACCACTGCCGAGTTCAAGTAAAAACTGTTCTATTTCTCTTAAAATGCCATCTTCAAGGTCTTTTTCTAGGTAATGATCTTTTAGATCTAAGAAATCAAGCAGGTAGGGATCTTTAAGCAGTAGATCAGGTGTTATTTTTTGTTCGGCTAATTGAGTTAATTCAAGTTTTATGAGTTCTTCGGGTTTTTTCGATAATGCGGTGCGTTCAAATAACATTGAGTCAATGCGGTTTCGTAAGGTACGAACACTCCAATTTTCGGTTGCACTCATGTGTGCATAAAATTCTTGTGCCAAGGGATCTTTTATTGGTAATAATAAAATAAAATGCGACCAACTTAATTGTTGCGACAGTGTCGCAACAATTACTTCATCAACAAAGGTATTATAAAATTTTTGCATTCGTGTCAGCGCACTATAGTTAAAACCTTTACCAAATTCATCGGTTAGCTTTTTACTCAAGGCTTTAACTATTTTTTGTCCGTAATTTGCGCGCTGTTGTTGTAATAGTTCATTATTTATTTGTTTACCAATTTGCCAATATAATTGGGTTAACGCTGCGTTTACTTGGCTATTAACTTTATTTTTTGCCGTCACTATTAGCCGTTGTAGTTCAACAAACAAATGTTGAGTAGCAACGGATACCTGCTGTATTTGCTCTTTTTTCTCTGTTGGCTCTGTTTTAGTGCGTTTTAGCTTTGTCATGACGTTATTCCTATTTATCCGCTAGTGCAGCAGATAAAATACCTTTGAGCTGATCACGCAAAACTTGAATGTCGTCTTGCTGTTTGGCGTAGTCAGTTAGTAGCTCTTGCGGATCATGGCTAATCACTTCACCAACATGCGGATTTTTAATATCAAGGTTAAAATTACGGGCAATAATCTCGTCAATGCTCACTTGCCAAGCTTGTTCGGTTTCAACACGAGATGCAAAGCCGTCGGCTTCAACGCCCCACCAGTCAATTTCTGTTTGAAACTCTTCAAACTTCATTGGTTTAGTTTTGTTGTAGTTTTTAACGCCGGCTGGATAAGGATGTTCGTAGTACCATACTTTTGTCGTGGGCTTGCCTTTGGTAAAAAACAGTATGTTAGTTTTAATACTGGTATACGGGGCAAATACGCCATTAGGTAAACGCACAATAGTATGTAAGTTACATTCTTTGGTTAACAGCTTTTTGATTTTGGTTTTTACACCTTCACCAAATAAGGTGCCGTCAGGTAATACTACTGCCGCACGGCCTCCGTCTTGCCCATTCTTTGGTGAAGCTAGCACTTCAATAATTAACTGTAAAAACAAATCTGCAGTTTCACGGGTGCGATACTCGGTCGGAAAGTTTTTTTCAATACCATCTTCTTCGGTGCCACCAAAAGGCGGATTAGTGACAATAACGTCTAACTCTTCATCCCAACTTGAAAGCGGTTTACTTAAAGTATTACCGTGTTTTACTTGTACCGGCACTTCAATACCATGTAGTAACATGTTGGTAGTACAGAGTAAGTGCGGTAATTGCTTTTTCTCAACACCATGAATTTGTTTTTGCAGCGTTTGATGATCGGCAGCGGTTTTAACATAGTTGTCTTTAACGTGGTCAAACGAACACGCTAAAAAACCACCGGTGCCACAAGCGGGATCCATAATGCTTTCACCCAGTTTAGGGTCAATACGGTCGACTATAAACTTGGTGATGGCACGCGGGGTGTAAAATTCGCCAGCGTTACCGGCGCTTTGTAAGTCTTTTAATATTTGCTCGTATAAATCACCAAACAAATGACGCTCTTTTGAGTCGGTAAAGTCAATTTCGTTAAGCTTGTTAATTACTTGGCGTAATAGCGTGCCGTTTTTCATGTAGTTAAAGGCATCGCTAAAGGCTTCGCGCACCACATAACCGCGCGGGTTTAAGTTAATGGGTGCCGTTAAGGTTTTAAGGTCTGGAAACAACTGGTCGTTAACGAATCCCAGTAATTCTTCACCGGTTATGCCTTCGTTGTCTTGTGCCCAGTTGCGCCATAGGAATTGGCTTGGGATCGGCTCTTGATAACTTTCATTACCATTAACACCGTCTAATTCAAACTCTAAGGCTTCTTCTTGTGCGTCAAATATTTTAAGAAAAAGTAACCAAGACATTTGCCCTAATCGTTGGGCATCGCCGTCAATACCGGCATCTTTACGCATAATATCTTGAATGGATTTGATCACTGAACTAATTGACATGAAATTCTCTTTAGCTTGAATAAACGACTCGTGCGCGATTTATATTAATATAAGTTGGTGATTAGCCAAATACGCACGGTTTTTGTTTTATTTTTGTTTCTATTTTTTTATATAGGGGGTTATTAAATGGCTTAACTGGCTTTCTTAACCTGTATTAGCCTGCAAAAGGTAAATAAAGCGCAGTTTCTAAATCGGTAATGGCTTGATCATACCCTTTTCTATTCCCAAAGGCTTGCTTTGCTATCTCCATTGGCTTACCCATTTTTGGGAACGGTTGAACTTTGAGCACATGTATACTTTCTATTTCGGTTACGCCAGCATCGGCATATTTATCGAGCAAAGCATTTAATACGATTTGGGCTTGTGCAGAGTACTTAGTGAAGTAATTACGCTTTTTAACGTTATTAGCACGCTCTTGTCGCGTTAATGGGGGTTGGTCAAAGGCAACGTGGCAGATAAGGTCAAATGGGTCGATGTCTTTACTTATGTCTTCTTCTAACGCTTGCCAAATAACACCTTGGTTGGCTAACTCGTCAATAATGGTTTGTTTACGCTCGGCTGCGTTCCACTTACGGGTAAAATCATCAAGCGAGGTAAATTGCTTTTTAATGGTTTTACGGGTGTAGTCTTTAAACGACTCGGTAACAAGCTTGCCGTCACTGTCGTAATACTGCACACGCTCAGCTATTTTTTTAACGGTTACGCCGGATACTTGGAATTTGATAAAACGTTTTTCATCTTGGTCGTCACCCCAGTCGCTGTCTATTTCACCTAAGTTTTCACCGGTGCCGGTATCGTAACCTTGCTCGGGTTCACTTATGTTGTCAGTGATGCCGTCAGTGATACCATCCGCTGTATCCGTGTCGGGGTCGACTCCCGTTAACTCGTCAATAAATGAGCCGTCATCATCTTCGATAATATCGTCTGGTTTGGTCACCATGATTTTTTCAGGTACACCGTCAAAGCGTTCATCAGCAAACAGCTCTGTCGCTTTTTTGAAATCAAGAATGGTAAACCATAGTTTGCCAAACTTTTCATCGATGCGAGTACCACGGCCGATGATTTGTTTAAACTTGGTCATTGACTGGATGTTTTGATCAAGCACGATTAATTTACAGGTTTTAGCGTCTACGCCGGTAGACATTAACTCTGAGGTGGTGACAATAACCGGATAGGCTTTTTTCGGATTGATAAAGTTATCTAACTGGGCTTTGCCTATTTCATCATCGCCAGTGATTTTCAGCACATACTTTTCGTTTTTGGCTACTTGCTCAGGGTTTAAGTTCACTAAAGCACGGCGCATACGATCAGCATGGTCAATGTCGTTACAAAAAACGATTGTTTTCGCCATTGGGTCGGTACGTTGCAAATAACTGGTAATGGTTTGCGCGACCAACTCGGTACGGTTTTTAATGACGATGGTGCGGTCAAAGTCTTTTATATTGTAGATGCGGTCTTCAATAAGTTCGCCGTTATCGTCTGTTTGACCTTTTTCTGGTCGCCAGCCTTGGGCATCAATATCAAGATCTACCCGAACCACTTTATAAGGTGCTAAGAAACCGTCTTCAATGCCCTCTTTTAAGGTGTAGGTATAAGTAGGCTCGCCGAAGTAATCTATGTTTGATACTTCTTCCGTTTCTTTAGGCGTAGCGGTTAAACCTATTTGCGTAGCGGAATTAAAGTATTCAAGTATTTCACGCCATGCGCTATCCTCGCTCGCACTGCCACGGTGGCACTCGTCAATGATGATGAGATCAAAAAAATCTTTATCAACTTGTTTAAACGCTTTTTGGCTTTCTTCTGGGCAGGTTAATGCTTGGTACAATGCCAAGTGTATTTCATAAGCAGGATCGACCTTACGACCTTTAACTTTAGTCATTGCTTGACCAAATGGCTGAAAGTCATTAATGCGAGTTTGATCAACGAGGATATTTCTATCGGCTAAAAATAAAATGCGCTTCTTCTGACGCGATTTCCATAGACGCCAAATAATTTGAAAAGCGGTATAGGTTTTACCCGTACCTGTGGCCATAACCAACAACATACGGTTTTTACCTTGTGATACCGCTTCTATGGTTTTATTAATTGCTTGTAGTTGATAGTAACGTGGTGCTTTGCCACTGCCATCATCATGATAGTCTTGCGTGATTAACGGTAGCTGTGCTTCAGTAAAGCCGCGATAAGCGCAATACTTTTGCCATAGCTGTTGCGGCGTTGGAAAATCAGATAACTCTATGCGAGTTTCAAGTTGCGCCGGATTAGTTTTGTCATGAAAGATAAAACCATCACCGTTAGAAGCAAAGATAAATGGCACTTCGAGCAAGCGGGCATAATCAAGCCCTTGTTGCATACCCTTGCCTATTTCGTGTTTATTGGCCTTAGCTTCAATAACAGCCAATGGCATATTAGGTTTATGGTAAAGCACAATGTCAGCCGACTTAACCGTGGTACGCATAGCGATAGCGCCGCGAACGATAACTTTACCATCACGTAGCTTAACTTCTTGGCGTATTTGTTTCATCAAATCCCAACCGGCACTTTGTACCGCTGGCATGATAAATTTGCTGATTATATCGGTTTCGCTGAGCTTCTTTTTGTCCATAATATATCCTTGAAAGAACACTTGTCCGTAATGCAGCCTACAAGGTGCAATAGTTGTAAGTAATTGTCAAACCAATGGGTCAATAAAGCTATTTTAAATCAAGGTATTGTTAATGTATTAGTTATTGGTTACGCCGTCATTTCATAACAGGTTATATAGAAATTTCACAGTTTTTCGACTAGGTCTTGAGTGCTAATAATGCATTGTCCTGCAGGCTTATGCCTGATAAATTAGTTCGACAGTAAGTCATATAGCTCACGGTTAAGGTAATAGTTGTCTTTGCCAAGTTTGTGTTTTGTTAACAAACCTATCTCGACCAATTGGTTTAAATACTTGCTGGCGGTATTACGGTGAATACCCAGTTCATCGGTAACAAACTCCACCTTGGTATAGGGGTGAGTAAACAAGTTATTAATGAGTTCGTGACTATATATTTTTGGCAACTTGGCTTTAATGGTTTGTTTGCAACTTTGCATTAAGGCAATAATACCTTTAATGGTTTGCAAGGTATCTTGACTGGTTACTTGTAATGCTTTTAACATAAATAGCAGCCAGGCTTGCCAGTCGTCATTATTAGTCTTATTGTCGCGCACCGCTTGTAATAGTTGGTAATATTCAGTTTTATGGCGATTAAGGTAACGTGATAAATACAAAATAGGCGCGCCGAGTAACTTTTGTTTACTCAAATATAAAATATTTAAAATACGCCCAGTACGGCCATTACCGTCATAAAAAGGATGAATGCTTTCAAACTGGTGATGTATTAACGCCATTTTCACCAAGTCGTCGTAATCGCTGAGTTGGTCGTCGTTAATAAATCGTTCAAGGTCGCTCATTAAGTCAATAATTTGCTGACCCGTTTGTGGTGGTGTATACACTGTTTTTTGATTTGTTTGGTCAACTAGCTGGGTGCCCCCTTGTTCTAAAGCCCGCGTTGTTGCTTTCAATAATTTGCTGAATATCAATAATGGTATTGTTAGTTAACAAGCCCGACGTGTTGATGGTATCAAAACCTGTTGCTAATGCCTTAGCCTAGTTATGTACTTCTTTGGCGCTAGTAGAAATAAAATGCTGCGCGGGATAATAACTCCGGTATAGATCATCTTGCGTGGTAATAATATTTTCAATTTCAGAGCTTTCTTTCGCTTCTTGCAAAGAAAGCGTCGCCAATAAAATATATTGGTTGGGCATGGTCATCGCCAGGCCTTTTAATTCGCCTAATGCTTGATGTGCTTTAGCGGTGGCTTTTAATACCGCTTTGCTTTCAATGTCGCCTAATTGCTCCAGCGGAACAAAATGATAATTACAATTCACTTAATACCTGCTTTGTTGTGCACGTCATTATAATATGCACACATTTTCTCACTTTCTTGTGCGTATAAAAATAACATCAAGCGATTGTTTAGTTTTTGTGTGCACATTTTAATGCACACAAAAGGGATAATTAACTCGCCCATAGCGCACGATAAAAGTCAGCGAGCAATTCAGTGATAGGTTGCTGAAACAATTTATTGGCGCGTTTTATACCGCCAAGTTGTTGCTTGAAAATACCACTATATAGGGCAACGTTATCAACAATAGTGGTGGCCTTCATTTGTTTGGCTATAGCTTGTAACCACTGTTTTTGTGGCGTTTCCCACTGTTGGCGAGAGAGTATTTTATCAAGGGCGTTATCAACTCGGTTTTCAAAAGGAAGCAGCGCTTCACCGATAGCGGCTTGTCTAATAAAGTCGATGATGCGGGCGGCTATTTCTTCATTTTTATTGCGTTCAGGTTTTGAGCCTTTTGAATAACGAATGTTTACTGTATCTACTTCCCAGCCAGCATCGTTAAGTTGTTGGTCTATTAATACTCGAGTCGCGTCTTCATCAAGATGAAAGTTTGATTGTTCAACATTTGATGTTTCCATAAAGACTTGAAGCGCCTCGAAGCTTGAAGACAGGCAACTTTGTATACTCTACAACTTAGATGATATTATTTAATACAGTCAAAAGTTCACTTCCTGAAGGACTGAATACCCACGCAAAAGCACTTAGGTTCATTACCACAGTAGCTCCTAATACAACTCTAAATGATACCTTCTTGGATTTATGCCGTAATTTTTGTTGCGCTATTAACGCGCCTGGCCAACCGCCAAGCAATGCGAGAGTTTGTAAAGTGTTTTCAGGTGTTCGCCATAAACCTTGCTGTGCCCTCGATTTATCAATGGCATAAGCAATAAACGTTACTACACTGAGCCCTATATAACCTATAAGGATAATAAGCGGCACATAATTGAGTCTGGCTAAAAGCGTGACTGTCACGATAAAAAGTACGGTAATTACAATTGCGAAGTTACTTTGCTTAGCTGCTCTTTTCTTTGTTAAGCGCTCTCCTGGATGACTCGCCTTAGTTGCACAGAGACGGCCTTGGTTATCAGTTGACAAGGTATAAGTGACCACTTGATTCAGTTTGGGCCTTTGCCTACGATTATTAAAACTTTTGATATGAATAAAAACTTTTTGACCACCATCATTAGGCGTAATAAAACCAAAAGCCTTATCATCATTCCATTGGTTGAGTTTTCCTTTACTGCGCATTATCCTTCCTTGAGTTAGTTAGCCTTCCAATTTAATTCGGTCGATAGCAGGCGTATCGAAGATACTATAATCATCGTCACCTCTGGCTGACTTTATTTGACTATTGCGAGCCTTCCTTTGTTCTTTAGTGATGCCAAATATTTTAAAGTGAGCATCGTCTATCACTTTAATGGCTTCGTCTCGGCTGAATAAGCCTAAGAACTCCCCTGCATTAATAAAACCTTGAATTCGGTGTTGCATAGCCTCATCAACTTTTTGCTTCTTCACCAATGCAAAGTGCGAAATAAGCTGCCGATAGCACTCTTGTATATAAAGTTCTTTATCCATAATACCTAAACCTAATGAGTAAACTGTTTCCATATGTTTAGTAGATAATACTACTATAAGGGACTTCAAATAATCCTCTTCATCTATGTAGTAATCTCAATGAGAAGATAAGTAATAAATATGCAAAAACACTAAAATCAAAGTGCGCAGCTTTATAATAGTGCGCAAAACACTAAAGCCCTTATATTTGTGGGTTAGACTGACTGGATCTCAGGTGAAAAAAATTTGAACTTTGAAAAAGGTGCTGAATGTCGGTTGTAAGTGACATCTTATTTATTTAAAAAAAACAACAAGTAAGTTGTTATTTATAATGTCATTGAAAGCATTATAGACAGGCCTTTACGCAAAATAAAAATTTTGTATTTATAACATTTTCTCTTTATGTATTACAACTTAATAGTAACCCCTCGATCACCACAGATAATTTAATTTTCAATAACTATTTTTATACTTGCAGTGGAAATTTTGTTACTGTACAGTAAGCCACTAACGAGACGTGGTTCCGCTTAGCGAAACTATCAACTATAATAACAATTCGTATGTATCATAATCACTTGTTAAGGAATCAAACAATGAATTTAAAGAATAAATTGCTCATGGCCGCAATATTAACAGTATCTGCAGTACCTGCTTTTGCCACAACGGTTCTCACCTATGGTGAACCAGGGCCAAACAGAGGTTCCCGTGCAAAAGCAACAGAGTGGTTTGCCCATGAAGTAGATAAACGCTCGGGCGGCGACCTGAAAATTGATATCATGTGGGGCGGTGCTTTGTTTAAAGCCAATGCATCACGCCAGTCTATTGCAACAGGTGTGGCCGATATGGGCACAATTATTGCCGACTACTTTCCAAAAGAAATGGTCTCTTATTCCTTAACAAATCTACCCTTTAAAAATCAAGATCCCTGGGTTGGGCTTAAAGCGAGCTTCGACCATATGAATTCAGTCGCCATAACACGTAACCTAGCGAAACAAAATTTAGCCTTTGTAACATCATACACAGTGTCTGACGTTATTTTGATGTGCAAGGGTGATGCTGTCCGTTCACTTGCTGATATCAAAGGAAAAAAAATACGCGGGGTTGGCGTTTACGGTAAAATATTTGGCGATCTCGGTGCAAATTTGGTTGGCATGAGTATCTACAAAGCCTATCAAGGATTGGATAACGGATTAATTGATTGTAGCCAGGGTTATAAATCATCGAGCAAAGCGTTAAAGCACCACGAAGTCGCAGACAACCTAACTCAATTATACTGGGGAATTTATACTGGACTTGGAATGTTTATTAATAAGGATGTGCAGGCACGTTTGACTCCATCTCAGCGTAAAGTGCTTGATGAAGTGGGCGCAGATTTTATTGATTATTTAAGTCGGGAAGTCATGAATAACGACAATGCTGCGATAAAAGAAATGGCAGCAGGCATTAATGGTCGCAAAATAGATATATTCAGTCTGTCTAGTGCTGATTCAGAGAAATTGATTTCAGCGGGTGAACCATACATTGCCAAGTGGGCGGAAAATGCATCTAAAGTCGGCCTAAACGGCAAGGAATTAGTTGCAACCTATAAAGCGTCACTTACTAAGTATAGTAAGGAGCGTGATGATAAAGGCTATCCTTGGTCCCGTTAATCTATTTATATCGAGTCTATTATAATGCTCAAAAAAATTGAATTAGGCGCTTTATTCGCCTCTGGAGTGTGCATTGTCGCACTCCTTCTTATGATCACCCTAACAGTGATCACACGTAACCTTTTTGGCTGGGGTATTACCGATGACGTCATTATTGTCCGTGAACTAATGGTTGGGGCTGTTTTTCTACCGCTGGCTTATGTCACTGCAGATTACAGTCATGTCACCATTGAATTTTTATTTAATCGCATGGGCAAGCGTCTGAAACTATGGATTCTTGCTGTTGGTACGTTCATAAGCCTATTGATATTGTTACCACTTGCCATTGCTGCATGGAATGAGTTTTTCCATGCAGCAAAAAGCGGAGCTTATTTTTTTGGGGAATTAGATTTACCTGAATGGCCTGGCCGTTTTGCCTTTTTCGCCGGGGCGGCACTGTTTATTGTGCGCTTGGCCGTTATCTGCATTGCAGATATACGTGCTGCCATTGGTAGTGATACTAAATATCTTATTCAGCGTACTGACGCTGAACACGATCCAATTGAAGAGGGTTAATACATGGATCCACTAATTCTAGGGCTCGTTGGGTTTGCCTGTGCGTTGCTTTTGCTTATGTTACGTGTGCCTATTGCCTTTACTTTGGCAGGTGTGTCGTCTGCATTTATATTTTTATTCTTTGCCATGCGATCTGGTGGTTTTGACATTGGCAGAGCGGTGGGACCAACCCTATCTATGGTCTCAGCTAATATCTTCGATTTGGTACATTCTTATGATCTAAGTATGATACCGCTCTTCGTGCTTTTAGGTCATATCGCCTATCATACCGGTATCACTACTGATATCTATCATGCTGCTCGAGTTTTTCTAAGGCGCTTACCTGGCGGTGTTGCTATGGCCTCTGTTTTTGGTTGTGGGGGATTCTCCGCTATTACTGGTTCGAGCATAGCTTGCGCTTCAGCTATGGGTAAAATCTGCGTGCCAGAAATGCTACGTATGGGTTATGACAAACGTCTTGCTACTTCTACCGTAGCTGTAGGCGGCACACTCGGTTCGCTGATCCCACCAAGTATATTATTTATCGTTTACGCTATTTTTACGGAAATGTCAGTCAATCGTCTTTTTCTGGCGGGTGTTTTACCCGGTTTGCTATCCTTAGTCGGTTTCTTGCTGGTAATTTACCTCTGGGTAAAGAAAAATCCTGATGCTGCCCCTTTTGACTGCAAAATATTAGAGCATGGCGAACGTAGAAGCGCAGCAATCAAATGCTGGCGGGCATTACTGTTGTTTTCAATAATCATTGGCGGTATTTATGGTGGTCTATTTACGGCAACGGAAGCCGCAGCGATCAGCGTCTTTTGTGCTATTGTTATTGGGACAAGCCAAAAACGACTTGATTGGCAGCAATTTATTCAATCAATCAAGGAAACTTGTATTCAGACCACAACCATCTTCTTTATCGCTGCTGGAGCAAAAGTCTTTGTCGGTTTTGTTGCGCTAACGGGTATGGCTCCTGCGCTGGTAGGAGTAGTAGAGTCTGCCGATGTATCCTTATGGTTATTGTTGATAATGATCGCCGGTGTGTACTTACTGCTAGGTATGTTCTTGGATCCACTGGGCATTATGGTACTTACCCTACCTTTCTTGGTCCCTATGGTAGAAAGCTATGGATTAGATTTGATCTGGTTTGGAGTGGTAGTGGTAAAATTACTTGAAATAAGCTTGATCACTCCACCAGTAGGGTTAAACGTTTTTGTCATCGCTAGTGTCACTAAACCTTCGGTTGCGGTATATGACATTTTTATGGGTGTTGGACGATTTCTGATAATGGATGTAATAGTCCTGATTGCGATTATCGCCTTTCCTATAATATCATTGCTATTGCCCAACGGTATGATGTAATCGTTTTATATTATTCGCGGTTTTGCCCAAATAGAGCATACCGCGAATAATACCTATACACGGCAAGATCATTATAAATTGAACTTTTAGAATAAGTGGCGATCAGATTTAGGCATAATAACCATCATGGTCACTACAATGAGCGCTACTTTCCTGAAACATTTCAATGCAATTAGCAACCCTCCATAGAACGCTACAAAAAACATTACTTACTCGATATTCTTCTGTTAGCTATAAGTACCGTGCTATCTGGCCCCGAAGGTTGGAATATATTTATGACTTTGGACACCTTAAACTTAATTGGCTAAAAAATACGGCTCTTTTGATGCCGGAATTTCAAGGCATGACACTATTGCTCGTGTTATTTGTCGATTGAAAGCCGATGAAATAGAAAAGGCATTTAAAACTTGGATATCATCACTTATTGAAACCACCGGATGTGATGTCATTGCGATTGATGGTAAGGCAGCGCGTCGTTCATTTACAACCAAAGATCGTAAAAGTGCATTACATACTGTTAGTGCATGGAGCTGCCAACATCAATTAGTACTAGGGCAAACCGCCGTTGATAACAAAAGTAATGAAATCACCGCAATTCCTGAGTTATTAACGATGCTAGATATTGAAAACAGTATCATCACACTTGACGCTATGAGATGTCAGCAAGCAATAGCGAAAAAATAATCAAACAATAATCCAATTATATTCTCGCCTTAAAAGGCAACCACTCCGGCATGTAGAGTGAGTTAGAATCTTGGTGGCATAAGTGTTCTCGCGAAGGCTTAACGGATGTAAAGCATGCAGAGCACATAGAAATAAGCTTAGGACATGGGCGTATTGAAACAAGAATTTGTCAGCAGTTGCTTATTGATAAAAAGTAGTTATCAAAAATGTCTCAGTGGTCAGGTTTGAAAGGTATTATTAAAGTGACGGCTCAAGTTGTTGATAAATATAGAGGTAAAGATACATAGGAAACACGTTGGTACATTAGCTCATTAGATTTAAATGCAGAGCAAGCGCTCAATGCCGTTGCAACCATTGGCAGGTTAAAAGTATGCACTGGATGCTTAATATGACCTTTAGAGAGGATGAGTCGAGAATACGTAAGAAACAAGGACAACTAGTCTTTAATGTGATGAGAAAAATAGCAATGGCGTTATTCAAACGAGATACCAGCAAGCCAACTAGTATGGCTAGGAAAAAGAAAATGGCAGGGCTTGATGATGATTATCGCTCAATCCTGCTAGAATCAGGGATTAAAATGCGCTAGCCGTGACAAAAAATGCCTTGGTGATAAACAAAGGCATTATAACGTAGTCTGAGAAATGATAGAACTAAGATATAGTGCTAAAATCGAATTAAGGTTGCTTCTATATTGCGCACCATACTCTTTAATTGCGGCGCAACTTCTGCTTTCAAGAACTCTTTAGATAATCGAAAGGCGGGTCCGCCAGCATTGAATACATAGATTTGTCCTTGGGTGAGTTTCAACGGAACAGCAATGGCATTAGTATCTCGCTCCCAATCGCCCCAAGAATAGCAATAACCATATTCTTGATAGTTTTTCACAGCTTGATCAATACCAGTTTTGATAGTATCAAACTTATCGCCCAGTTTGTCTTTGAAATGCCTTAAAAAAAAGTCTCGCTCTTCTTCTGATAATGCCACTAAATAAGCTCGCCCAGCTGCTGTAGTTGCCATAGGAATTTTATCGCCAATATCTTTCTTAAAGGTGACAATGTCTTTTGGAGCACAATGTTCAACATAAATCATATCCAATCGATCTCTGTCTGCCAGGCCTAACGATGTACCAGTTACAATTGAAAGCTCTTTCATTAAAGGGTTCGCCACTTGGCGAATAGCAAGGTTAGAAACAAATGCATAACCCAATGCCAATACACCAGCTCCAAGCTGATATTTTTCTAAACGCTCCGAATAAGTAAGGTAGCCCAGATTTGTCAAGGTATAGGTTAACCGAGATATACTAGATTTGGGCAATCCGGTTCGTTGAGCAATCTCCTGATTGCCAAGAAATCCGTCTCCTGGGTTAAATGCTCTTAATATATCTAATCCTCTGGCAAGCGCTTCGACAAACTTACGATCTACTTCCCCTTTTTTATCTCTTGGCATACCGCTCATTGTATTCATTTTACACTACTCTGTTTATCGCACTAGAAGTATTGACTAGTCTTAACTGCCGATACGCCTATCAAATTATAGATATCATAATCGCACTTTTTTCTATAAAAATAAACTGTATACCTCAGTTTAAGGATAAAATTTATAGATTAATAAATAAGAATTCTTATAATCTCATTGCGGGTCAGCTACGTTTGCAAATAAGCTGATTATTAACGATGAGAAAAAATAGTGAGGAGAAGTTTGAATTGATTCACGCTCTATCAATCAAACTATTTAAATGCAGCCCAATTAATCATTTGTATCTAATACAAATAAGGCTATACCAAAACATATTTGAAACCTGGCTTTAATTTTGAAATACTAAATGAACAAGTGATAGTAATTACTGGTATTGCTTGTGCTGAATTACTTCAAAAGAACGTAATAAATTATCACTCCTATGCATTGCACTCAGTCAACAATATAAAAACATTGTAAGCATTTGAAATAATTGACACTTACAATGAAAGTAACGAGCATGTACCATCACTATTTTATTTAAACAATTTATAGATAAACAAACTAATTCAACTTAAAATAAAGTCAGGCGCTCGGGCTGAAAGGAAACTTCTTTACGCTCCCATTCACGACCCGGATTAAATTACCTACCAGCACCAGACACTCTACGAAAAACAGCTCAGATTGTCACACCGGATACTTTTCCTTTCGCCTCAATACATATAGAATCGAGCTTTATAAGTTTTACATTGTTTTTTTCTGCTGTGAAAATAACGAAATTTAATGGTGCAACAATTGCCCCGTTTAAAATTGCTAGTTCAATATGCTTATAATTATGCATGATTATACCTTATTGTTAGTTTGTAATTTCCATTCATAAATTCGTTTACTGATTGAAACGATATACTAGTTTGTTGGTGGTCCTGCTTTATTCCTAGACTAAAATAAGAAGATCAACTACCACCTAAGCTAGCGATAACAATTCCTCCAGAAAGATTGAAGACTATTTATAATTTTTTTTGAAACTTGATATACTAGCGAGGACTTATCCCAACTAAAATACAAGCTGGAATAAGTCCTCAATATTTTCACTAACCTGTAATAAAAGCGAAGAGTAATATAAATAGATTAGCTTTAGTTGTAATGTGAGAGCATCAAGTTCACAACAGATTTATTAGCACTTACAACGCATTTTCTAATTCAGGTAAAGCTTCAAATAGATCTGCAACGATACCGTAATCAGCAACTTGAAAGATAGGTGCTTCAGGATCTTTGTTGATCGCAACAATAACTTTCGAGTCTTTCATACCCGCAAGATGTTGGATTGCACCAGAAATGCCTACAGCAATGTATAAATCTGGCGCTACAATTTTTCCTGTTTGGCCTACTTGCATGTCATTAGGTACAAAGCCAGCGTCTACAGCAGCGCGTGATGCACCAATTGCAGCACCTAACTTGTCAGCAATACCATCGAATAACTTAAAGTTATCGCCATTTTGCATACCACGACCTCCTGAAATAACTACGCTTGCGACGCCTAAGTCTGGGCGTTCTGAAACAGTTAATTCATCACTTACATGGCTTGAAATACCAGCATTTATCACATTATCTAGGCTTGTAATGCCTGCAGAGCCATCACAAGCAACGGGATTAAACCCTGTTGAACGAACGGTGATAACTTTTTTAGCATCTAAACTTTGTACTGTTGCAATGGCATTACCTGCATAGATAGGGCGCACAAATGTATCGGCACTTTCTACAGCAATAATATCTGAAATTTGAGCCACATCTAATAAAGCTGCAACGCGAGGCATAAAGTTTTTTCCTGTCGTTAATGCGGTCGCCATAACAACGCTGTAATCAGCAGCTAATTCAGAGACTAATAAACTGACGTTTTCAGCTAGTTGATGCTCATACGCTGCACTGTCTGCAACTACTACCTTTGTAATACCATTAACTTTTGCTGCTTTTTCTGCAACGGTTTGACAATTATGACCCACAACTAAAATAGTGATATCACCACCAATTTTTTGTGCCGCAGCAACTGTTTTTAATGTATCCGCTTTTAACACACTGTTATCGTGTTCTGCGTAAACTAAAATGCTCATGAGATCACCTTTGCTTCATTTTTTAACTTTTCAACTAATTCATCAATTGATTCAACAATGATACCTGCTTCACGCTCTCTAGGTGGTGTAACTTTTAACAAGATAGTACGTGCAGTTAAATCAATACCAAAATCGGCAGCCGATTTTACTTCTAATGGCTTACGCTTAGCTTTCATGATGTTTGGTAAAGATGCGTAACGAGGTTCATTTAAACGCAAGTCAGTAGTAACAATGGCGGGTAAGTTAAGCGAAACAGTTTGTAAACCTCCGTCTACTTCACGTGTTATGTTAACTTTTTCCCCTTCAACTTTAACTTCAGAGGCGAAAGTGCCTTGTGCTAAACCTGTTAATGCTGCAAGCATTTGACCTGTTTGGTTGTTATCGCTGTCGATAGATTGTTTACCTAAGATAACCAATTGAGGTTGCTCTTCTTCAACAATTTTTTGCAATAATTTAGCAATATTCAACGCGTCTAAATTTTGGTCTGTTTCAATTTGTATCGCGCGGTCGGCGCCAAGAGCAAGTGCTGTTCGAAGTTGCTCTTGGCAATTTTTATCACCAATAGAAATAACAATAACTTCAGTTGCTGTGCCTGCTTCTTTAAGGCGAACAGCTTCTTCTACGGCAATTTCACAAAATGGATTGATTGCCATTTTAACGTTAGCTAAATCAACGTTTGAATTATCAGATTTAACGCGTACTTTGACGTTATAGTCGATGACACGTTTGATGGGTACTAATACTTTCATTAGATTTACTTTTCCTATATGGATTATCCGCTAAGATTTTCGTTGTTATTTGTTTTAAATTTATTCATTATTATGTGTTAATTCTTTTTCTAATAAAATAAATGCCGCATAAGAAAGGTTTATCTTACTTTGCATTTCATGGCTAAAGGAAACAATAATGCTTTCACTTTTAGCCGCAACCTTTTGATGTGTCTCACTATAAATAATTTGACTTAAAGTAAACCTATCTTTGCTTAGTTTCTCGACTTTGGTCGCAATGATAATATTATCAGGATAAGTAAGGGAAAATTTAAACTGACAATCGATATAAGCAACAACAAAACCAAGCCTAGCTTGCCCAAGCGCAGATCTAATATTACTATCTGTAAAAAATTTAACCCTACCTTCTTCACAGTAACGAAAATAATTACTGTTATTTACATGTCCTAACATATCCATATCTCCCCATCTAATGGGGTGCTTTAGTTGATGAGGATAATGATGTAATTGATCGTTCAAAAAAGTTCTCCTCTTTTATGATAATGTGGTAATTTCGTGACTATACATTAGAATTAGATTGCTCTTTTCTATAACGAAATACTCCTTGCCCTGAAGCAATTATATTGTCAAAAGAATCGTATACATTAGCAGAACCATAATAGATATTTCGACCAGAAGCCGTAACTCTTCCAATAGCATAAAGCTTATTGGATTGAGCTTGCCCTAAATAATTAATGTTTAACGATAAAGTTAACGCTTTTTTATAGTCCAGAAGGTCTTCGCTATATGCCCCTGATAATGCAGTTGCAGCATCCAATAATGCCGATATAAAGCCACCATGGGGAATATCTGAAAGATTTAGATGTTCAGGCTTAAGCTCAACACTTATTTTAATATAATTTTCTTGCCACTCTTCAATCACAAAACCTAAGTAATCATTAAAGGGAGGCATTTTTTTTTGTGCCCAAGGTTTCATTTTAAACTCTCACTTTCTGTTTCTTGCAGCTTGAGATTCTTCACTTTGAAGTAACTTAGAAAAAATTACTAACTCATTTTTAATAACATCATTAAGTATTGTCTGCTGAGTTGCTTTAAGGAGTTTTTTTGTTGTACGCAAGGCATTTTGAGGTTTGTTCGCTAAGGCTTTCGCTTTGCTTAAGGCAAAATCAAATACTTCAGATTTGTCTATTTGCTGATTGACTATACCGATACTAATTGCTGTTTCAGTATCAAAAGCATCGCCCAGCATTAATATTTCAGCGGCTTTACGATAACCAGCTAACTGAGGAATAAGCAAGCTTGATCCTCCTTCGGGGCAAACACCTAAATCGACGAAAGGCATCTTAAAATAAGTTTCTGAGGCATAAACAAAATCAAAATGAAGTAACATGGTTACTCCTATACCAATGGCAACCCCAGATACTGCTCCAACGATCGGCTTTGGGTAGTTATGTAGTTCATATAATAAAATTGATGCCGGTGATACTTTATTAGGATCACGACTATCGAAATCTTTTAGATCATTACCCGCTGAAAACGCATCATTCGTACCGTGTATAAGTACTACTTTAATACTTTCATCAGAAACGCTATCTTTCAGTGCTTTAGCCATAGCATGATACATTAAGTTGTTTAAGGCATTTTTTTTCTCTGGACGATAAATACCTATGTGTAATACACCACTCTCTTTATGAATTAATATATTTTCTTGATATTTCATATTTGCTGTACCTATTTATTATTCAGACGGTTTAAACGACAGAGAGCCAAATCGTATTCTGTTTTAAAGCGTTCAACGATAGTAGATACATCAGTAATATCTGCAATACTGCCTAATCCTTGACCTGCACCCCAAATGTCTTTCCAAGCCTTAGATTTACTGCCGCCAGAGGAGCCAAATTTCATTTGATTTTTATCGCCTGCTGCTAAATTTTCAGGATCTAAGCCTGCATTAGAAATACTCGGCTTGAGATAATTTCCATTAATGCCCGTAAATAATGAGTTATAAACAATATCTTTCGCACTATGTTCAACCAACATGTTTTTATATTCTTGATCAGCATTAGCTTCTTTGGTTGCAATAAAACGCGTTCCTATATAGGCAAAGTCAGCACCTAAAGCCTGTGCTGAGAGTATAGATGCACCATTAGCAATGGAGCCAGATAACGCAATAGGGCCATCAAAGATTTTTTTTATTTCACTAACTAAAGCAAAAGGACTTAACGTACCCGCATGGCCACCTGCGCCAGCACACACTAGGACTAAACCATCTACACCAGCTTCTATTGCTTTTTCAGCATGACGAACATTAATAACATCGTGAAAAATAATGCCACCATAAGCATGAATACGTTCGACTAATTTTGCATCTAAAGCGCGTAAGCTTGTAATAATGACCGGCACCTTATATTCAATACAAGTATTCACATCATCCTCTAAACGGTCATTGCTCTTATGAACAATTAAATTAACCGCATATGGGGCAACGATGGCGTTAGGGTTATCGACCTGATATTGATCTAACTCAGTTTTGATTGTTGTTAGCCATTCACCAAGTAATGATTGAGGACGCGCATTAAGTGCCGGAAAAGATCCTACAATACCTGCTTTACATTCGGCGATAACTAACTCTGGTCCCGAGATGATAAACATAGGAGCACTGATGATAGGCAAATATAATTTATTTTGTAACGTTTTTGGAATTGACATATGACTTCCTAAAATATATTCGATGTGATGAACAAAAAATTGGTTATGCCATGAAACTGACATAAATAATTTTATAACTCATTTAGCTGTTGGCCCACTGGGTTAAGGTTTTTTCTTCTGCGACAAGTTGTTTTAATAACTCTGCAGGTTGCCAAAACGCTTCACCGTAACAGGAGCCAAACTCACATATGGTCCGATAAACTTTTTCTAAACCAATGGTATCCGCATAAAACATTGGACCCCCTCTGTAGGCTGGAAATCCATAACCGAATACGTAAACTACGTCGATATCACTAGGACGTTGTGCAATACCTTCTTCAAGTATTTTAAAACCTTCGTTGATCAAAGCAAAAGTCAAACGTTCTAAAATAGTAACGTCATTTATTTCTTTGCGCTTAACACCTTTGTTTTTGGCTTGTGCTTTAATCACCTCAAGTACTATTGGGTCAGCAATACGTTGTCTAGTTTCGGGATCATATTTGTAATAACCTGCACCAGTTTTCTGACCTAAACGGCCCATTTCATACAAAGAATCCGCAATACAATAGGTTCTGGCATCACCTTTTTCTTTATCTGTTAAGGCTTCGCGCGCTTTATAGCCAATGTCTATTCCCGCTAAATCTGCAACAGCTAATGGCCCCATTGCCATACCAAAGCTTTGCATGACGGTGTCTATATCTTGAGGTGTTGAGCCTTCAAGCAAACATAATTGAGCTTCACGAGCATATTGACGCAGCATACGGTTACCAATAAATCCATAACAAACTCGAGACAATGCGGGGACTTTTTTAATGGTTTTAGCCATCGCCATTGACGTTGCTAGTACTTGATCAGAGGTTTTATCACCACGTATAATTTCAAGTGATTTCATTACATTAGCAGGACTAAAAAAATGAAGACCAATAACATCTTGAGGACGAGAAGTTGACTCCGCAATTAAATTTACGTCTTGATAAGAAGTATTACTCGCTAAAATAGCGCCTTGCTTACACACTTTATCGAGCTTAGCGAATACTTGTTTTTTGATGTCTATATTTTCAAAAACCGCTTCAATAACCAAATCCATTTCAGCTAAATCATTATAATCGGTTGTACCTGTAATCAGTTTTTGACGTTGAGTAGCAAGCTCAGTAGTCAATTTACCTTTATTAACAGTCATGGCGTAATTTTTAGCGATAATACCTTTACCGCGTTGCAATGCTTCATCGTTAATTTCAAGTAAAGTAACAGGGATACCAACATTAACAAAATTCATTGCAATGCCTCCTCCCATTGTACCGCCACCAATAATACCCACTCGTTTAATTTTTTTTACCTGAGTGTCTTTTGGTAAGTTTTTAATTTTTGAAGACATTCTTTCGGCAAAAAACATATGACGTAATGAAGCCGACTGCGGTGATTGCATGCACTCTACAAATAGAGTTCTTTCAATTTTAATACCTTCATTAAAAGGTTTGTTCAATGCAGCTTCAATACACTCAACAATACGCTGCGGTGCTTCTTGTCCGCGAAAACGTTTATTTAATTTTTCTCTAAATTCAGCGAAAAATTCAGCTGAAGTGTCTTCTTTATCAACGTCTAAATCCCTTACTCTTTTAAGCACAGCACCTTGTGCAATTACTTCTTTGGCAAAATCTAGTGCAGAGGTAAGTAAATTTCCTTCAACCACTTTATCAATTAAACCAATACTTAGCGCTTTAGCTGCCGTAATGGGCGTGCCAGTAGTAATTAAGTCAAGTGCGGCTTTAACACCGGCTAACCTTGGTACTCTTTGTGTTCCACCAGCACCAGGTAACAGTCCTAACTTAACTTCAGGTAAGCCAACTTGAGCGGTAGACAATGCACAACGGTAGTGACAAGCCAGCGCAGTTTCTAATCCTCCGCCAAGTGCGGTTCCATGAATCGCGGCAATAATAGGTTTTTGAGATGCTTCAACAAAATCAAGAAGTTCAGGTAATGAAGGGGACACAGGTTGTTTACCAAACTCTGATATGTCTGCTCCAGCAATAAATGTACGCCCCTCGCAGATCAGAACTAACGCTAAAGATGCATCATTTTGTGCTTGTGCAACCGCATCTTGAATACCTATACGTAATGCCTGAGAAAGCGCGTTAACTGGCGGGTTATTTAAACGAATAACACCGATATCACCTTCTAATTGATAACTAACAATTGTCATAAACTAATTCCTTACTTTTAGAAAGTTAAACACGCTCAATGACTACAGCGATACCTTGACCAATACCAATACACATTGTCGCTAATGCATATCGACCACCCGTTTTTTCTAATTGGCGTAATGCAGTCATCATAATACGCGTACCACTAGCCCCCAAAGGATGACCAATCGCAATCGCACCACCATTTTGATTAACACGAGGATCATCAAAAGCAATACCGAGTTGTTTCATGCAACCTAGTGCTTGTACTGCAAATGCTTCATTAAATTCTAAAACATCCATATCCGCTAGCGTTAAGCCCGCCCTTGCTAATGCTTTTTGTGAAGCTGGTACTGGCCCTAAGCCCATAACACGTGGTGGTACACCTGCAATGGCACCGGCAATAATTCTACCGCGAGGTTTAATACCCGCTTTTTCACCCACTTCTTTACTACCAATAATCATTGCAGAAGCACCATCGTTAATGCCTGAAGCATTACCCGCGGTAACTACGCCATCAAATAATGGTCGTAATTTACCTAGTGCTTCTGTTGTTGAAGATGGACGTGGATGTTCATCAGTTGATATTGAAAGTGCTGGCTTCTTACGACCTTGTGAAACTTCAATTGGAATGATCTCATCGTTAAAATATCCAGCTACTTTGGCCGCTTCATATTTAGCTTGAGAGGCCGCCGCAAATGCATCACACTCTTCTCTGCTAATATTTAAAATACTCGCAATATTGTCTGCCGTTTCAGGCATTGAATGACCGCCATACTTTTTAATGAACTCTGGATTAGTAAAACGAGCACCCATTGTGGTATCAAACATTTCTTGCTGTCTAGCAAAGGCAGAGGTTGCTTTAGCTAAAACAAAAGGGGCGCGACTCATAGATTCAACGCCACAAGCAACAAATAATTCCCCTTCATTTGTTTTTACACATCTAGCTGCATCTAACGCTGCAGCTAAACTTGAACCACACAAACGGTTAACGGTTAAACCACCGCACTCTATCGGCAAACCAGCTAATAGTCCTGCAAAGCGAGCTACATTTCGGCTATCTTCACCTGCCTGATTCGTATTACCTGCAATAACATCTTCATAAAGACTTAAATCAAAATCGTTGCGTTGTACTAAGGTTTTTATAAGGTGCGCAAGCATATCATCTGGTCGAACAGAAGATAAAATGCCTCCATGACGTCCAAATGCGGTTCTTGCGGCATCATATATATATGCATCTTTCATAATTTTTCCTTATAAATTTATATAATTAACTAAGACTGGAAAGGCGATTAACAATTTAGCGACTATCTCTTTGTCTTGTGTATTTGATAATTGAATGTTTACAACCTGACCTTTTTCCGGATCAAATACTGATTCAACTTGGGCAGTGATTTCATTTGTTTCAAACAAAGTATTAATACTAAATTCTGTTGCTTTATTACGTAATAATGGTTTGAAAACTTTGCCGACAGCGGTTAACGGTATGCTATCAAGTATTTCGATACGTTTAGGAATTGCAGCTCTTTCGCTAATATGCTCTTGGCAATGTAAAAGTAATTCAGATGAAGTAGTTTTCTTCTTATTTTCTACAACCACATAGGCAACAGGTATCTCTCCTGAATGAGCGTCAGGTTGACCTATAGCAACCGATTGGATGACATCAGGATGCGCCATTAATGCATCTTCAATGATCTGTGGATCAATATTATGACCTCCACGGATAATCAAATCTTTTGCTCTACCAGTCAGCTGTATATGTCCTAACTCATTGATCACACCTAAATCACCCGTATTGAACCACTCATTTTCGATCCATGCGCCATCATTATCACTTTCATTCAAATAACCTTGAAAGATATTAGGACCTTTTACCAAAATAATGCCAGGTTCATTAGTTGCACAAATACGGCTAATTTTATTATCAATGAGTTCAACAGCAATCACGCGGGAATATGGTATGCCATTACCAACGGCAACCCCGTTAACATCATAGCCAGGCAATACTCTAGCAATCAAACATGATGACTCTGTCATGCCATAACCATTGGTCACATTGCAATTAAACTTTTGCTGAAAAGATAATTTTAATTCAATAGGTAGAGGCGCTGAACCGCAGGCAGCATGCTCAAAACAGGTAAGATCAATTTTTTCATCCTGCTGTTGTAATAAAACAGACATGATGGTGGGTACGGTAGGAAACCAGCACACTTGATATTTATTAACAAAATACCACCAATTCTTAACCGTGTTTTGGCTTCTAAACCCTTCAGGGGTCATAATAACAACTGTACGACCTGCACAAAATATTGCTAAGCTCGCGGCAATAACACCAAAGACATGGAATAATGGTAATGCATTCAAAACGGCGGATTTACCATGAGATGTATTAAATCCTGCATAAATTTGAACAACAAAACTAATATTGTCATGAGATATTTTTGCAATTTTTGGGTGCCCTGTTGTTCCTCCTGTATGGAAGTACATCGCAATATCGTCACCCTTAGGTTTTAAGGATTGCGCCAATCTCTCACTAGGTTGGGTAGATATCGCACTATTAAAATCTGTAATGGTTAATTTTTTATTACTGATCTCACCATAGCTATTATCGAGTACAAGTATATGTTCAAGTGATGGAACGCGTTCAAGAATCTCATGAACTTTTTTACCTAATTCAGTTGCATCATCAAGCGAAACAGTTACTAATACCTTTGTTTTTACCTCATTTAAAATTTCAACAATATGATCAACTTGTAGAAGGTAGTTAATAGGATTGGCAATCCCCACAACTTGGGAAGCCCACATACTAAGGTGGGTTTCAGTCAAATTGGGAAGTAAAATAGATACAACATCTGTACGTTCAACGCCGAATGTTTTATAAAGGTTTGCTGTTTGATTAATTTTCTTGGCTAAAGTAGCAAAAGTTAGTTTTTTGGCAACTTCATCTCTAGAAGCAGTTAAGTGCTCAGCTATGGCTATATCACCAGAATATTCCTCTGCAGCATGGCAAATCACATCGTATGTTGTTTTACAATGATATCGGTCTTGGTAGCTTATTTCTTCTAAATTAGCTATTAACTCTAATTCTGTTGGTTTGGACATTTACGCTCACTCTAATACAAGTTGTAATTATTTATTAATACTACGATACTAACCAGACAAAAAGATAGCTCACACATTCTGCAGTGCGGAATCTTATTTTGCAAGTGTTTATTTAGGGAAGGCATGATTTGTAGTTTATAAAATAATTTTATAATCTAATCGTCATTAGCAATGTCACACCTCGTTGACGGTAAATCAAGAACCAATATTGTTAAATATTTAAAAGTTGCCAGAGGTATCGTAAATATTTAGAAATATCTTGATGAGTGAATTAATAATTTAAATCAAGAGTAATATACATGCCTTCTAATAAATATTAACAGCGCCATAGCTTGAATATTTTAGCCACTTTGTTGAAGGTAACAGTACGCTAATGGACGCTTGCAATCTGAAAATTCAAATCTATATAGCCAATATCGGTGATATTCAATACGAAATAAGTAATACCTATCGTCTTTTCATTATAAGTTTTTATAGATAACACCCTGTAGTCTACAAAAAATGAAAAGAGCTTTCAGAAACTATAAAAAATCATCACAGGTAACGATCTTTAATATTCCTTTGAATATCCAACTATCATAAAATAAAAAGGTAATAAAAAAAGTCATGCTCTAAGCCTGATCAGAGTAACCTTATCCTCCCACCCTAATTTGTCCACGGTTGACGACGATAAGTATTGTAACTATAAAAAATAGGCTCTGTTGTAGGTTATTGTTGTTACCTGCCGAAAGACTTATAAATAAAGCGCTGTTGGCATATTGAGTATTTAAATGAAAATCGTTTGCAAGCCACTGCCATAAATGCCATAGCTAAATTGTATTGAGACGACAACAGCCTTCTACAACAGAGCAAAAAAATAAATAGTTATAACTAGGTTAATAAAGGTAACGTTAAATAGAAAACATAATTCCAATCCGTAGGGTCTAAGACATTCCCTAGAAACAGGCAATATAGCAGGAGTTGTCATGATAATCATAGCAACTCCCCTATCGAAGAACCCATTATATTTACTGGATAAACTCGACTTAAGGCACTTAGTGCTAAAGGTAGAAAAATGCAAGTAGCCAAACCTTGTAATATTCTGAAAAATTAATAATTTAATTGGTTTGCTATTAGATGCTAAAACACAGCCTATGATAAACAGAAGCATTGCGCCAATGTACGTAAATTTAACCGCATACTTTGTCAGTGAAATATTCGGTTAACAGCATCGTAACTGTCATAGCCTCAAGAAATGATGTTGATATCCATTGTTCAAAGTCTTGACTAATACTTAACTTCCCAAAATAGAAGTATTAACAACATTGACTCCCGTGCTCATTATCATAGTAGCAAAAAATGTAAAGCTAACGGTTGTACGTTTACATGGCAAGATATTTATAGAGTGCCCCTGCTTATCAAAAAGGTTATCGATAGTGAGCATTTTAACTTCGTAATTTGACATTAAAATTATCTTACGATTACAAGAGCTTATTGATACATAACGAACTAATACATTATGAGATCATTGAAATAGCACAAACTCTGAACTGCTAAACATGTAAGTTACTTTTCCTTTTGTGAATTTACATTACCTAACATTATATAAAATCAGAACCTCGTTCAACTCATCAGAGAATCTAGAGATGTAATTACAATTACATGTTGAGTTTTTGCGGTATACATGTTTCACTAAGCGGAATTGGATTTTATTATTTTATGTATAAGGATTTAAAATGATTCGAGATCAAGAAATGTTGAATCAATTTCTCGACAGTATTTCAAAATTCGTTAGAGAGCGTTTAGTCCCTGCGGAAAATGAAGTGGCAGAAAATGATGCCATTCCAGATGATATTGTTCAAGAGATGAAAGATATGGGCTTGTTCGGTATGACTATTCCAGAAGAGTATGATGGCTTAGGTCTTACTATGGAAGAAGAAGCGCTTGTCGCCATTGAATTAGGTAGGACATCACCTGCCTTTCGTTCACTGATTGGCACTAACAATGGTATTGGCTCTGCAGCTATTGTATTTGACGGGACAGAAAAACAAAAACAAACCTACTTACCTAAATATGCAACAGGTGAACTTATCGGTTCTTTTTGTTTAACAGAGCCAGATGTTGGCTCTGATGCCTCAGCAGTTAAAACAACTGCGGTAAGAAAAGGCGATGAATATATAATTAATGGCACCAAACGTTTTATTACTAATGCACCAAGAGCTGGGACATTTACGGTAATGGCTCGCACTGACCCATCTATTAAAGGAGCTAAGGGGATCTCTGCTTTTATAGTAGATGCGTCTACCCCAGGAATTATACTTGGACCTAAAGATAAAAAAATGGGTCAACAAGGCTCTCATACCTGTGATGTGATTTTTGATAATTGTCATGTCCCCGCTGAAAACATAATTGGTGGTGTTGAAGGGAAAGGTTTTATAACGTCAATGAAAGTATTAGATAGAGGTCGTCTTCATATTTCAGCGTTAAGTGTTGGTATTGCCGAACGTTTAATTGATGACGCTTTAAGATACGCTACAGAAAGAACCCAATTTGGTAAACCTATTGCCGAACACCAAATGATTCAAGTCATGCTAGCTGATAGTAAGGCTGAAGCTTATGCTGCTAAATGTATGGTTTTAGATGCTGCAAGACAAAAAGATTTAGGCAAAAAAATAAGTACAGAAGCATCTTGTTGTAAATTATTTGCAACCGAAATGGTGGGTCGAGTTGCTGATAAAGCCGTACAAATTCATGGCGGCGCTGGCTACATTTCAGAATACGCAGTAGAGAGGCTTTATCGTGACGTCAGATTATTTAGATTATACGAAGGCACGACACAGATACAGCAAATGATAATAGCCAGAAATATGATTAGAGATATTAAATAAATTAAATACAACGAAGGATTTGCAAGATGAATTTAAATTTTACCGCGGAAGAACAAGACTTCCAGCAAGAAGTTGGTCAATTTTTGCAAGAAAAATTGCCAAAAGATATTGCTGAAAAGACCAAAAATTCGTTACATTTATCAAAAGATGAATGTAACGAGTGGCAAAAAATACTCCATAAACAAGGTTGGTCTGCTATTAATTGGCCAGTTGAGCACGGAGGCACTGGTTGGACGCCAACGCAAAAATATATTTTTGCTAATGAATGTGCCAAAGCAGGTGGTCCCGATGTAATCCCTTTTGGTTTAAAAATGGTTGCCCCTGTTATTTATACTTTTGGTAATGACGAACAAAAACAACGTTTTTTGCCTGATATATTGGCCAGTAATGTATGGTGGTGTCAGGGTTATTCAGAACCTGGTGCAGGTTCAGACCTTGCGTCTGTTAGAACAACTGCGGTGAAGGAAGGAAATAAATATGTAGTTAACGGCACTAAAACTTGGACAACATTAGGACAACATGCCGACTGGATATTCTGTTTAGTCCGCACAGGTGAGCCTAGCGCTAAAAACCAAGAGGCGATCAGTTTTTTATTAATTAACATGCACGATCCTAAAATCACTGTATCACCTATTATTACCATTGATGGTAAACATGAGGTTAATGAAGTTCATTTTGATGATGTTAGTGTGCCAGCAGAGAACCTGATCGGAGAGGAGGGCAAAGGCTGGACATATGCCAAAGTACTCTTAACTCATGAACGTACTGGTATTGCCCGAGTTGCTATATCTAAAGATCGCCTAATTCAATTAAAGGCATTAGCTCAAACATCTCCTGATGGAGAGAATAAGTTACTGGATGACGCTATTTTTTCGCAAAAAGTCGCACAAGTAGAAATTGATCTATTAGCGTTAGAATATACTGAATTACGAACACTTTCGGCTATTAGTACTGGTCAAGCACCGGGGCCAGAATCTTCAATCTTAAAAATTGTGGGCACACAAGTTATCCAAGCAATCGATGAGTTATATGTAGAAGCCGCTGGTTATTACTCAATGCCATTTGTCCCTGATCAGTTCCATGATGACTTTGATGGGCAGTGCATTGGCCCAGATATGGCTACTAATAGTTCATTACGTTACTTTAATAATCGCAAAGCTTCCATTTATGGCGGCAGTAACGAAATTCAAACTAACATTATCAGCAAAGCCGTTTTAGGCCTTTAAATTAGCATTAGGAGTTTATTATGGACTTTTCATTAAGCAGCGAACAACAAATGCTGCAAGATAGTGTGTCAAGATTTATCCTCAACGATTACAATTTTGAAACGCGTCGAAAAATACTCAAATCAACAGCAGGTTTTAGTCAAGAAAATTGGAATTTATTTGCTGAACTCGGCTGGTTAATGGTGCCATTTACCGAAGAAGACGGCGGTTTAGGTGGCTCTATGGTCGACCTTATGCTTATCATGGAAGAGTTTGGCAAAGGCATGGTAGTTGAACCTTTCCTTGCTACTGCCGTTATGGCCGGTGGTTTAATTGCCTTAGCAGGTAATCAAGAGCAAAAAAATGATTACTTACCAAGAATCATGGAAGGTCAACTGCAAATGGCTTTTGCTTATGCAGAACCACAAAGTCGTTATAATTTAAACAACGTAAAATGTAGCGCTATCAAAACAAATGGTGAAATTGTTATTACAGGTCAAAAATCTGTTGTATTAAATGGTAATCATGCCGATACGTTAATCGTTGCGGCACGTACTTCTGGTAATACAAATGACAACAATGGCATCAGTTTATTTCTTGTTGATGCCAATCACTCAAGCGTTAAACGTGAAGGTTATGCTAATGTTGACGGTCACCAAGCGGCTGATATTTGGTTTGATGAAACACCGACCCTTGGATTGTTAGGTGAGCAAGGTAAAGCCTTCCCTGTTATTAACAATATTATTGATAAAGCCACGTTAGCTATTTGTGCCGAAGCTGTTGGTGCAATGCAAATTGCACATGAGCGTACATTAGAATACGCTAAGACACGTAAACAATTTGGTCGTACTATTGGCTCTTTCCAAGCACTTCAACATCGATTAGTTAATATGTTTATAGAGCATCAACAAGCTAAATCGATACTTTTAATGGCCGCGTTAAAAATGGATAGCAATAATGGAAATGATGCAAAAGCATTATCAGCGGCGAAAAGTCGTATTGGTAAAGCTGCTAACTTAGTTGGTCGTGAAGCAATACAACTTCACGGTGCTATAGGTATGACTGATGAACTTGATGTTGGTCATTTATTCAAACGTTTGACCACCATTCAATTTTTGTTTGGCAGCACTGATGCACATACAAAACGTTTTGCCTCTTTATAATTAATATAAATTATATGCTGAAACGCCTTGAATTGATTATATCAATTCAAGGCGTTTGTCGTTAGTGAATTTAGTTTATATTGACAGAGTATTGGCTTACACTTTCAATGTAACGGGTAACGAGATATCAAAAGTATAAAGCACAGGTATATCAATTTTGAACAAACAGACTAAAAACCAAAAAGTTGGTTAATAGGTATTGTTTTTATACTATCACGAGGAAAACTCAACTTGATCTCGCATACGTAGTAGGATGTTATAGCTAATTTATGTGTAACTGTGTTTCTTTCTATCAAAATAGATTTTTTTGGTAATTTATGATTACAGTCTCGATTAATAGCTTAGTTAGATTAGTTAAATTAGTTAAAAAATTGTAAAGTTAGCACATTTACGCCTGAAGTTTGAGGAGGGGCATGAGATGAACCCTAATATGGCGGCCAAATTAACTATGTCCTACACTCAGCCTTGGTTTCCCCCTTAGCCAATCAAGGAGACCTTACCTTATTAGGCAACTCGTAGACCCGATATAAATTAGTGATTTATAAATCACCTCCCCCCTCTTCGAAATTAGTTAAGATTTCGACTTAAAATGACCCTATCAAACATACTACTGATAGTCGGCTTGGTTTTATCCTCCACACCATTACTGGCTTTCGTAGGCGTAGCCTTACTCACTACTACGGGGTCATCTGCCACCTCACACTCGCAATATTCTTGAGTTATCTCTTGAATAATACGTCCAACTATTTTACATTGGATACAATGCTTGGCTTCCCCAGTTACTGCACTAGCCCCTTGTTAGAAACACCACCCTCGAACACAGTATTGGTTTGACTAAGTATAGGGCTTCGCGCTATTTTAGACGCTTACCCACCAATACCGCCGAAACAGGTTACGGTTAGTTGTGTACCTCTAACTTCCTATGGTTTCCTATCACCCCCTCCATTAGCCAGTGACGTACTTGCCATTCGGATTATCTTCCCCTTCAGGGTAATAAGGCTTCTTTCAGCTTATCGGGTTTGCCAGCTTCGCTGGACAAAAAAAGAGGAAGCAGAAGCTTCCCCAAAAAACATCAGTGAGAGGTTCACACAACAAAAATTTTATAGCGTGTATTTAAATGATAACTGTGCATAATTTGAATCAGCATCAGCCTGACGCATTGAGAAGTTACCAACTTCAACACCAACAGCTAATTCTTTAGTTAAGTTAGTGAATAAGTTAATACTCCATTGGCTATGTTCTTTATCTGCGATATCAGATTCTGCATGACCGTATTGGATGGTACTACGTAGGTTTTCATTCCAGAAGTGACGATAATTAACAAGATATGCCGTAGTTTCTTCAACTTCATCACCAACGAAATCTTTCGTAAATGCTATACCTACATAGCGACCTAACTCACCTTGGTGAATTTTGAATTTTAAATCATCTTTACCGACAATTTTAATTTTACCTGCAACTGAAATGCCAAAAGCACTTTCACTACTGCCTGTAGAGTCGGTTAAACTACGGGCTAAACCTGAAACCGATACATTACCCCAATCACCTTTAAAGTTATATCGAACAACCATATCTGGCATTGAATCATTGCTAGGATCACCACCAACAGATTCAGGATTTTCGAGAGATATTTGGAAGTTACCACTAGTATAGCGAATTTGTCCTTGACGAATAAATACGATACCAACGGTAGCACCTGCAAAATCCGCGGTTTCACCTAATGCACTGGTGTTCATAAACGTTGACCATGTTTGACCCGCTAGTACATTTTTATATTTAATGAATGCATGACGCAAACGCGGATTACTTGAATTTGAAATAATTTGAGAGCCTCCGCCACCGAGAAAATCCAGCTCAATAAAACCGGTTACATTGCCATGAACGTACTTACTATTAAAACGAGTTTCATTCGCATTAAATCTAACTTGTGACTTATCTTCCTCTGTTGTCGCTGCAGTACCGATCCAGAAATCACGATAAGCAACATCACCATCAACGTAACGAGCGTCAAGTTTAATATAACCACCAAAACTCAGGCTATCCGTGTCTGATATTTTAAGTGTATATCCAGCATTGGCTGAACTGGCTAAAGCTATAAGGCTTGTTGCTAAAAAGAGTTTTTTCTTGTTGAACATTGTATATTCCCTATTTTATAATTTTTCTCAAAAATACCGAAAGTATTTCCGTGAGGTCGTATTTTAAATATAGAGCTTTAAGCTCTTTGTTATTGTTTACTACTTGCTTATAACTAGGTTGTCATCAATTTCAATGTTGTTGAAGGCAATGACACCCTCATTATTCTTCTATGGTGGTTAACTGTTTTTCACTTTGCCCTATAGCGACATGCAGGCTATACATATTATTTTCGAAGCGTTTGTTCTCATCAGTGCATAAAAAAGTGCAATGCTATCTTGCCTATTTCATGGCTAGCCTGTTTTTGGATATAAAGTCTGTCATCGAAACTTTTACTTTATAGTCACTTAAATAAAGAACCAACATCTCGAACATCTGTGCACCCTACTACCACATGAATTTATATGACTTATCCTGGTACCAACCGTTCTTTGATAAATTGATAACAGCGTTAGCAATTTATTTCTTGCGAATTGTATGAGCCATCACTGTTAATGATTGTGTTAAGTATAACTAATTCGCGACACAACAGATCCACATAGTACCACTTAATTCCGCACAGTGAAACTACAGCGATAAAATAAGCGCAGGGATATTACTAAAAAGGGTGTAAGTCACAGGATAGATATACTTAATAAATTAATTAGAGATAATTCTTAAATGTATTAAAACTTTAGATTTTGTCCGTTATATCGCAGACTTTATTGCCCAACAATGCTTTCTGATTGAGGTGCTTATGTGATTCGTTTTCTAACGACTTTAACGAACTTAAGGCCGTTATATGACGCCGAGAGGGGATGAAGGTGAAGAGAGTAATTCTTGAATTTTAATCATAATAAATAAGACACTATCTTAAACCCGATGAAACATAGCTGCTAAAATTGTCAGCCACCTTGTTGCCGCACTTTTGTTATATTCATTGATACAATATTCGCTATATTAACGCGACGAGAAAAATATCTAAGACCACTAGAACTATCACACTAAACCAACCGTTCCATTCTAACCCCAATTGTTCTGGTGACACACCGATTACTTTGGCTCCAACTCGTACAGAGGCAGTAAACGGTGACATGCCAATTACAACGGCCCAAGTCAACATCATTACTAACGCTATAGTTACAGGCATAGACCCAACAACGGGTAATTGTGATAAGACACCGGCCATCACTGTTACGGAAATCATCGGGTTGATGAATATGAATGAACATAAAATAATTGTCCAAGAGGCCAATATTAATATGCTCGATGGGGGCATGTTTAAATAAGCTAACTGAACGGCAATCCAGTCTAAATCTAATACACTTAACAGTAGTCGACCAATTGCTATCGAACACGAAAACAATAGAATTTCTGAGCGCTGGACAGGCAATTGTTGAAAAACTTGTTTATGAAAACGCTTTATGGTTAATTGAGCGGAAATAGTTTTATTATGGTTATGATTAAACTGCATGAATATCCATGCAGCACTGACTATTGGGGCGCTGATCAATACAGAACTAATAGGACTCAGTGGCGTAGACACTATTAGTATAGTTGATAAAATAGCTAAAGTTATTACTACGATACCTATTGGTATACTAACTTTTAAATCCGATAAATCACCGGAGATGGTCGGTACCAAATGGCGCAGGTGTTTTGGTGCTTTAATATGGTCTAACCAGGCACCAAATAAGAGCATTGCCACCGCCATATACAAACCATAGGGTAAAATATCTGTCCACTGAAGTTTAGGGATAGTAGTAACTAACAAAGCTATAGTTACGGATGTAGGAGCCCATAAAGGAATACTACAAAATCCACGCATAACCGCCATCATCATGCGACGTTTTCTTGCTTGCTCAATACGAGGATCTATTGCATTACTATTGTGACTTAAACCTTGCTGGACCATAGTCCCCAATAAGTTAACCGAACCTAAACTCATTAATATGCCAAGGATATGAGCTGTTACTGTTAGCATTGCATAACGCCAGGTAGGTTTTTGTTCTAATAAGGCAAGGCCTGTTAAGCGAATTGAATTAGAGGTTAACGCAGCATCTTTTAATACTCCAAGAGCAATTAGTAAGAATGAAAAAAATGCGACGCTATTACAAATGATACCTAACTCTTGCAATGTTATTTGTGATCTTAGAAACAAAATGAGGGTAAAACTTGCGGTGATGCTAGCTAATAATTTTGCGGTTAAGTCAAGGCGATGCCATTCAATAATGGTAAAAAAAATCAGAGCTATAACCGCTATGATCGCAGCAGGAGTGTAATTGGCCCATTCAGATATTATCGTCATGGTAAAAATAGTCACAATACAAAGTGACGAGGCAACAGCTAATTTAGGATTCAATATATCTTTGTGCATAGGTCAACGATGAATTGCTTTAGTTGGTTAATCGTAAGGTATAACAAAACACGTGATTTTTCGCTCTGCAGCTAGAATATTTAAATTCAACCAAGTGTACAACTTAAGTCTACCATTCCGTCAAGCGGAATGCACCAGTTAAATCTTTGCTTGTTGGTTTTCGTTTTAAGGGTAGAGGGTAAGGAGTAATAGTAAGAATAAATTAAACCATATAATAGTATATAAACGGAGTCACCATATGAGCCAAAACTAACCGCCTTTAATTGGCAAGATCCAATATTTATTAATAATCTACTAACCGAAGAAGAACCTATGATACGTGATACCGCTTATGTCTATTGCTAAAAAAATGCCTTTGTCACGTGAGATAGGAGTGTTAGCTGCTACCTTGCCTGCTCAATATAGTGGCAGCGAAGTAAATTATGAAAACTGAGATAAACATTGTCTATTTAAGCCGCATGTTGACGGGACTTAAGCTTCGTAAATGTTAGCTGACATGTGCGCCGAAGTAATAAAAGTGGAGTGTCCTAAGAAAGACAATAACACTCGCTTTTGAGGTGTAGTCAGTCAAGATCATATTCACTTGCTAGCTTCCGCTCTTCTTAGCTTATCTCTGTCCAAAATAATACGGTGAATAAAAGGGCGAACATCAACAAAGTTGTTTCCAGAGTTTCCTCAATTGAAGAAACGATATTGTAGACAACACTTTTGGGCTAGAAATTACGTCTATGTCGCAGCAGGAGAGTTAACTTAAGAGGTAGTCAACGAATATTTAGCATCGGTTTGAACGCAAGCCAAATGACAATTTTGAGATAGCGTTATCGGCTTTAGCCGAAATATTGGACTTTCAATCCACAGATTTTAACCCACAGTATTTAGACAGTGGTTGTTTAGTATTATGGGGGGGGTTATTTATTCCTTTCCCTGTATTCCAATGATGATTATACAAAATGATCTTTGATATTCAACCTATCACCTTTCCTTCATGCTTATTAAATAATTAATACAGGTAAACCCCCGGCTCTGCCGGGGAGACTCACATAGGTTCTACCTATACCGCGGTATAGCTATCCTTTAATCTCGACCAAGAGAAATA
>SPKZ01007950.1_pt1 | contig 75713 bp, 56 predicted proteins | sample 2456571 | NCBI WGS metagenome assembly SPKZ01 (sample SAMN11192286, study PRJNA482655) | marine metagenome | biome: ENVO:00000447; feature: ENVO:00000244|ENVO:00000211|ENVO:00000569|ENVO:00002023; material: ENVO:00002151; isolation source: ocean water from marine abyssalpelagic zone ...
GGGCGCGTGTAGTCTTTACCACGGATACTGCGGTACTGGGCGCGGATGTCATTGATGAGCGCCTCCCGATGGCAGCGCGCCTCACCTCCCGTGGTGACCCCACCGTGGAACTGGTGGAAGGTGCCTTCACCGGGCAATAGAAAATGCTGTGAACCGGGCATCTCAAGAGCCCGTTTGTAGAGGTCGAGGTTGCAGAGCCCGCCACCTCGAATGTTAAACCGCGGGTCGCAGCCCTTGAGGACATCCCAAAAACGACGCGGCATACTGATGCAGTTGCTCTCACCGTTAGGCAGGAAAAAGCCCACGGCGCAGGATTCGCTGAAGCAAGCGATATCGAAAAGGGCATAGCCGTTGTACTGCCAGCCTATTGAGCCGACCAGAGCGCGATCGGTGGCTTCGTCGTAACCGCTTTCCACGGCGTCCTGCTGCAGTTCTGAGCCAATGTGATAGCCGGGCACGGTGACCACAGCGCCGGCTGCTGAACGATGAGACTTGAGAATGCCGCTGACAACACCGGGGGTTACCATTCTCGCGCCATCGATCATCACGCAGATGTGATCGCCGCGCGCCAGGTCCGCACCGGCGTTCACCGCGTGCACGGGCGTCGGCTGGGTCTCATCGCGCAATAGATACCGAATGTTCCGCGGGAAGGCGGCGACCTCTGCATCTGGAATCGTATTGTCAGAGCGATTCTCGACGACGATGACTTCGTAGTCGCCTTCATTGACGTTGCGCTGGTATGCCGCGCAGAGCGTAGCAATAGTGTTCAATGCCTGACGCGGCATATCGTAGACGACCAATACAATACTCAGCACTGGCCGGGTGCGTGGGTGCACTCGGATCTTAAACATGGGGCTATCCTGTTTACAGGCATCCATGCCGCAACAATCTTTATCGTTATTGTTTGGGTGAATTATTGCCCTACCCGCTCGGCATTTTGCCCCCAAGGCGCCACCCAAATCAATAGCAACATGCCGGGTATCGCCAGAGCCGTGCAGAGCAGGAAAAACGGCGTCCAACCCAGCCACTCAACGATGGCACCGGTGCTGGCATTGGCAAAGGTTCGGGGCAGCGCTGCCAGTGCAGTAAACAAGGCAAATTGCGTTGCAGCGAAGGTGCGGCTGGTTTCCCTGGCAATAAAGGCCGTGAATGCCGCCGTACCCATGCCCACACCAAGGTACTCAAAGCCGATAACAGCTCCCAACAGCCAAAGTACGGCCCCTGCCTCAGACAATACGGCGTAGCCAAGAATGCTGACCATCTGAATGACACCAAACAGCCAAAGGGAACGGTTGATACCAACCTTGACCATCACCAGGCCACCGAGAATACCGCCGGCAATCGCAGGCCACAGCGCTGCATTTTTAGCCACCAAACCAATCTGTGTTTTGGTGAACCCCATGTCCAGGTAGAACGGCGTTGCCAGAGCCGTGGCCATGTTATCCCCCAACTTGTAGAGGAACATGAAGGCCAGCGCGAGCAGCAGGCTCGACGCGCCGCGCCGCGACAAGTAATCGCGAAAAGGCGCTACCACCGTGTCTTTCAGGCTCGCGGCCTCAGGCACGTCCGAGGCGGGTTCCTCCACCAACAGACTCAGCGCGACACCGACCATCATAAACAGGCCCGTAATCCAGAACACACTGGACCAGGCCAGCATATCTGCCAGAATCAGGGACAGTGAGCCGGGCACCAAGCTCGAAATGCGGTAGGCCTGCACATGAATAGCATTACCTAGCCCAAGTTCCTGGTCTGGCAGGATCTCCCGGCGGTAGGCATCAATAGCAACATCCTGCGTCGCACTGAAAAACGCCACGATAAACGCCAATGCGGCAATCGCTGCTGTGGCATCAGCGGGGGGAAACAGCCCCATAACGCCAATGCCCACAATGAGCGCGAGCTGCGACACCAACATCCAGCCACGGCGGCGGCCCAGCCCTGGAATGGTCCAGCGGTCCATAAAGGGGGCCCACAGAAATTTCCAGGTGTAGGGAATGCCCACCAGCGCAAAGAGGCCAATCTCCGTGAGGGATACGCCCCCCTCCCGGAGCCAGGCGGGCACCAACTGCAGGAGCACATACAGGGGCATGCCCGACGCGAGACCCGTAAAGACGCAGATCAACATGCGCCGATTCCACAGGGCGCTCATCACGCTCTCGCGCGCCTGATCGTCAGTCATCCATCGGCCCCACAGGTAGTAATTGATGCCGTTCCGGCCTGTTCAATGCGTATTGGTAAAGTGCCATATCGCGCTGGTGGTATTGTTCAATGGCTTGCCGAAAGCCGGGGTCGGTTATGTAGGGACTTTGATCTCGGCCTGGATTGCGATTCAAGCTGGGCACAGACAGTTCATTCTTAAGGATCTGGTGCGAAAACCGCCGCATTTCCTCGGCGAAGTCTTCAGTGATGCCAATGAAGTCAAAACGCCCGGGTGAAAAGCCCCAGAGGAATTTGCTGTAGGTATTGCGCATTTCCCGGCTCAGACAGAAGCGCTCCAGCGTCCAGTCCTCCTCGACCACGCGCCGGTGCACAGCTGCGGCAGACTCAGGCTCATAGGTGCGCCGCCAATAGTGATAGTGAGAGGCCAGACGCTCCACCGGATCGCGCATCCAGGTGACGTATTGCTTGGGCGTGGCAGAGCGCATCAGTCGATACTTAATGGGCATGTAGTGGCCATGTACACACTGAATGTCCTCGGCGACGCCATCGTGCCCGGACAAACGCATAGCGCCTCTTAAAGCGGCCAAGTTGCGCATCGCCGTACTGCGATTCATCGGCAGGTCTTTATAGTCCCGCCTCAGGTGCTCGCCAAAGCAACCTTCCAGGGCCGCCACAAAGCTGGAGCCCGCGGTTTTTGGCAGGTGTACGGAAATCAGCATTCCTTCGCCCCGTAGATGATCGCCACCGTGATTCTATGTCTCCGTCCGCTGTGTTCTTGGAGTGGTACCGGCTGCTGCGCCGTCTTTGAGCAGGACATCATCAGAGGTTTCCCTGCTGCAATATCGCTGCACAGCCCTGCCATAACGCCTCAATACGCTGTGGTTCCCCCGTAAACCCTGCTTCTGGGTAAGCACGCTGCGGTTCAGCAAATAGCGCATCCCGCCCAAACCAGAGCTGGGCGCAGCGACGATTACTGCCTTCATAGTACTGCATAAGGGCTTCAACATCCGCGCGGGGAGGCAGGAGACTATCTCCTGCCGGCTGTGATCTGAGGTACTCAAGCACTGCGCGGCGCCGCGTTACGGCTTCATCCCGTGCATTCAGCGTGGCAAGCTGCCTATTTACTTTCAGCAGCGCCTGCAGGGCTTCCGCGCCAAGAGAGGTATTAGTCTGCTGAGGCGCATAGTTCTCGATAATACCTGCGCCAATCGAAGCGAGGTAATCCCGGACCACGTCACCCCCATTTATGGCACTAGCGGAGTAGATTGCAGGGTGCATTCGCGCTGTCGGAAACGCACTAGACCAACGCTGCAACAGCCGTTCAAAATCAAAATAATTGCGATTGCGGAAACTGCCAGACTCCTGTGGCAGCAGGCTATCGACTACGTGCCCCGCGATTAATGCGGTTGAATACAGGCTGATCGCCATCTCATCCTGACGGCGCAGGTAGCAGCGCACTTCCACATCATCGAAAACTGAACAGAGTACACTGGCCAGCCGGGCGATCTCACCGCGGTTTACTAACCGAGAGTGGAAGTGTTCCGAGGAAAGTAGCACCGTGTGGTGACCAGCCGGCACCGCGCGCACCTCTTGGCAAAAAGCATCCACCGTTTCGAGACGCCAAGCTTTGCGGTCCTCCAATGTGTTCAGCCCCGCATGACGAAAGAAATCATCCTCTCGCCAGTCGTACATCATCGCCTGGGCAAGGCGGCGGTCGTTACGATCACCTACGCTGCGACACAGGTAAAAACCCTGATCGGACAGATGCGCCCGGTGCTGGAACAGGTAATGCTGCAGTGCAGTGGTGCCGGTTTTTTCAGTGCCGATATGAAGTATGCACTTCATGGCTGATCAGGCACCGCGATTGGCCTCGGCTTGCTCTCGCTTTTCCTGGCGCGCGCGCTCCCGCGCTCTTTTCTTCTCCTGACGCTCCAGCACCGTACAGCGCTTGCGAAACTTCTGCAGGCGCACGCTTAATTCCGGAATTTCCTCCAGACGCTGTGCGAAGACGTGTTTTGATGCTTCGTACAACGCCATATCATAGCTGTTGTGCTCCAGCACCTTTGCCTGCAACCCGCCTAATTCATCGAGAATGCGCCCGATGCGCTCTTCCTGGCTGAGCGCAGCGCGCTCTTGGCCGGTAATGTTCTGCGGCACGTGCGCTAGATCGATCGCCTTGAAGCGCTTGCGCACGGTGTTCTCTATCAGCACCATGGACGCGTCGTACTGCTCGACGATGCCGACACAGTGCACCTGGTGCAGCGTTTGCATCGCCAGCTCAAAGTAATCGAAGTCCGCCATCTTCTCGTAACGCGGCGGCAATCTACCCGCCAGATAACGGACCTGGAAGTTACGAATTGTAGGCGCCACCTTAGCCTGCATCCGCCAGTCGACATACTCCCTAAAGTCCATGCGCTTCGCCGCTTGGGCGCCAGGCGTCTGGGCCTCCTGCTTGCGTTCAAAGTCGTAGACGGAGCGAATACGCAGGACGGGATGTCGCAACATATACACTGGGTGAAAGCTCACCTGATCTGTGTCGGCGACATCTCTCGGCATGTGGTGGCTGGAGATGGCCAGGATGTTTTCGTCGCCCTCCAGCATTTCCATAATGTGCTTGCCGCCCTGGGACCGCATCAGGTCATCACGCCGATGATCCACAAAGCCATCACCTAAACTGCGCTGCAACGCCCAGTCCAGTGTTGTACCGGCGTTCTTGAAAACATGACCGTGCAGCAACACGTGGCGCATCAATGCTCTCCCGTCGTCATTGTGTATGCGGCCATCTCCGGCTGGCGCAGCGGCTCACCAAAATCTTCGCGCACGATCGCCGCGGCTACATCCCTGCTGAAATTTTGCCGCAACCAGGGGAGATAATTCGCCATACGGGCAGACATAGCCTCTAGGGATTCCGGGTTACTGCCAGCATTAGCCGCCAGTGTTTGCTTAATGGCCGTGGCAAGACCCTGTGCATCCTCCGCGATCTGCATCACCTTATCAGCCTCGGGAATCCCCTCTGCGCCGGTGGGTGTGGTGATTAATGGCACGTTCATCTGTATGGCTTCCAGCACCTTGCCTTTAACGCCCGCACCGAAACGCAGTGGCACCACTGCCATTTGCACCTTCCTGTACATAGCAGCCAGCTCTTCATCACTGAGATAACCGTAGACTTGCACTGATCCGCCCTGCAGCTCCTGCACGGTGTCAGTGGGATTGGACCCGACGATATGGAACCGTATCTCAGGGAACTCTCCGACCAAGAGTGGCATCACGGCATCAACAAACCAGCTAACGGCATCGACATTGGGTGGGTGGTTAAAGCCCCCCACAAAGAGAATATCGGCGCCTGCTCGAGGGCTGTACTCCGGTAACGCCGCCACATTCATCGCATACAGCGGGATAGCACGAGCGGGTGTACTCACTGCGTTGCTTGCAAGTTCATCCACTTCGGCTTGTGATGGGTAGTAAACGGTGTCTACCTGATCAAACACCGCATATTCGCGCTTGCGCCAATCTGCGGAGTCTTTTAACAGTGAATCATCACCCAGCAAGTCAGCCTCCCTGGCGACGCGCAGGTAGTGCAAATCGTGACCGAAAAATACGATCTTGGGACGCGGCGCCATACGCTGCAGATGCGAGAGGAACTGCTCTGCCACATGGGGACGGTGCAGGTAGATGTTATCGATGTACGGCGCGTGGTCGGCTAGCCAGCGCTCCAGCCCCCGGGCAGTAGATTCACCGACCAGCACTTCTACACCCAGCTGTTGCAGCTGCTCGGTGTAGGGCTTGTGCGGGAAGAAGTTTGCGCCCATGAACAGGACCTTGTAGCCCATGGTAACCATGAGTTCGACATACTGCTGGGTCGAGCGTGAACCAGCGTCCTTATCGTGGTGAGGCACATAGTGATCGATAAACAGAATGCTGCGCTGCTCGCGGCTGCGATCTCGGGCCCAGAATACGTGCTGGGCATTATCGAAATGATCTTCGTCTAACACCTGCGCCCATTTGTCTCGGAACACCGCTTGATTAGTCACCTGATGCTGCTTAATCCCAGCCTCAAGGTCAGTGCCGTTGCTCACGCCCTCAAAGTGGAACACCTTTGATGCGGGCTGGTACACCACGCGGTATTCCTTGGCACGCGCTGCGAAGGCTATGTCAGCATCTTCGTAGTAGGCCGGTACATAGCGCTCATCGAAGCCACCCAGGTCATCCCACAGTGATTTGCGGACCAACAGGCAGGCGCCGGAAATGTAGTCCACATCCTTAACATAGCTATAAGCGGGCTTTTCCGGATCGTCTGCCCTGCCGAAATTCCAGGCAGAGGCATCACGCCACATAATGCCGCCTGCCTCCTGCAACTTGCCATCGGCAAACAGCAATTTGGGGCCGGTGATCCCGATGTCGGTGTGGTCATCCAGAAGGCCCACCATTGGCTCCAGCCAGCCCTCAGTTACGGCGGTATCGTTGTTCAACAGCAGTACGTAATCACCCTTTGCCAACTGTGATGCTGCATTACAATTTCTAAGGAAGCCGAGATTGTGTTCACCTCGGGCAATCACAAGATTCTCTACTCGCTCGGTAATCGTTTCCGTGAGGTCAGTAGAACAGTCGTCAGCCAGTATCACCTCGTAAGGCATGTCTGTGTGTGCCAGTACCGACCTAAGGCAGGTCATGGTGGCCCGGTACTGGTTATACACCGGCACGATGATGGAGACGCGAGGTTCGTCAAACTTGGGGAAAACGAGCTCTAGCGTATCCAACGAGGCGTCATCAGCGCCATCGTGGCTATAGCCCGTGTCATCTCGGTCGGGAAAGCGGCTGTCTACCCAAACTTTGACATCCTCCGCGTCGGAGCCAAGGAACACCTGCGCAGCCCGCTTTAAACGCGGAAGGCTGAAGCTACGAGCGGAGCCCGCCGGATTTTCGGCAACATAACGCACCACACTACCCACCATCGCCAACTTACCCGGTACCCTCTCAGGCACCTGTAATTCGAATTCTTCAAAATGGTGTCTGGCCTCGGCGAGTGAGTCTTCATAAGCCGTCGACTGGCCCCGCCTAAACGTCAGCAGCCGATAACTACGCCGGGTTAAACGACCGAGGCGGCCAAGGAAGGAGAGCTCATACGCCAGCAAGTTCTCGAAAGTGCGCGTCACCAGCTCAAACAGAAACTGGGCCTTCTCCTGCAGCGTCCTGTATTCAACACCCAGCGTCCTGTATTCAACACCCAGCGCATTGTGCGCTTCGATCAGTGCTTCGTGCCGCGCAACCTCGTTGGTGTGAGCATTTGCTAACGCGGAATGCTCTTGCTCGAGTGCACCGTGGACCGAAACCAGCTGTTGATGACGCTGCAGCTCTGATTGATGCGCTTTATCCAGCATCTGATAATCGGACTCTACCCTCTTAAGTTGCACCAGACCCTCATCACGCTCAGCCGTGCGCTCTTCGCACAGTGATCGCGACTCGGCCAGTTGAAGGCGGGTCTCAATGGCATCGGACAGAGGCGCCATCGCTCGGGCCAGATCGTTTATGCGAAGTAACAGGTTGCTTTCCGCCGACGGTAAAACACCTGCGGGCTGGCCATCGCACAACGACTCGCAATAGAGCGCCAGCGCCTGCTGGGACTCCGTGAGTAATTGGTGCGAAGCATCATCCTTGGTAATGAACGACCTGCGAAGGCCTGCATCAAACGCGCCCGCTGCTATTGGCGCCTTTAGCGTTACACCTTTCGCTGCGAGCTGATGCTCAAGGTGCTGCAACACTCTCGGCGGATTCTCGCTTAGCGCATCAAATGACAATGCTGTAAATTGTCGGCCTTGCAACATTTCCAGGATGCGACTGTTGTAATACTCCCACAGCGCGAGACCCATCAGGTACGGAAAGCCGTGCCGGCTGGCCAGTGATTTGGCCACCGACAACGGATTACGGTAAACGTAGAGGAGATGGGCGTCGGTCAATTGCGCTTCCCAAACCGGCCAGGTGAGACACATTCGTGGGTCTTTCAGCAACCAGGGACCATCATTCGACAGACGATCAAGAATCACTGACAGCTCGACGCAGTATTCACGCTGGACAGACATTTCCAAGGGCGGATCAAACCAGCTCCCTCTAACCGCGGCCAGGATGGCATCATTCAGTGACACGACATCCGTGCGCTCGTAGAAACCGTGGGGGTTGTCGTCCTGGTCTCGCAAAAGATCGTCGTCCAACCCCACGAAGAGGCCAGCATTCGCTAGCGCGCCCGCCACCATGGATGTGCCAGAGCGGTGCATGCCGAGAATTACAACGTTGGTCATAAGGCCGTATTTACGCGCAAACTATGATTTGTGGCGTGGATGATAGCGCCCCAAGAGTCGGGGCGCGATCCAAAAAAGTTTAATGGCTAAAATGTGATTCTCTAAAGCGTGGATGTTCAGACACCGCTGCTCAGTCAGCGCGTTGGGGAGCAAAAAGACGATCCATGGCTGCAGCATCGATAACGGCATCCTCGCTAAGACCGAAGCCCTGTTGGTAGGCCTCCAACTGCTGCTCCAAGTATTCTCTATGAATGTCCGCAACAATAGCACTCTTCACTTGGTCGAAAGGCTTGTAGCCCTCAGGGTCAAGCGCATCCAAACGAATAATATGCAGCCCAAATTTTGAATTAATTACGTCGGTAGTTTCGCCGACTGAATTAAGTGAAAACAGCCCTTCTCTGTAGGCAGAGTCAATATTGTTATCGCTCAAGCGAATCCATTGATCGAACTTACCGCCCAACTTGCGAGACCCTGGATCCTCGCTGAATTCTTTAGCTAACTCTTCAAAGCTTTCTCCACTATTCAGTCTAGAGACAATTTTCGTCATCTGATCAGCGCGCGGAGCACACTCGTAAAGGTCACAGCGTAAAAGTATGTGCGAAGATTTTCTCCGCTCGGCTTTATAAGCATATTTGCGCTTCTGGGCTTGATATCGCTCGGCCGCAACCGCCGTGACATCGGGATACTCTAAACCGTCTTTGAAGCGCTGCAGCATGTAATCGCGAAGCGTGGTCCTGAGCAACAGCTGCATTTTGTAATAGTCCGCGCCGTCGTCTTCATTCAATGCAAGTGCGGCGTTCGCTAGCCTCGTATTCTGAGCGATGATATTCAGTAATCCGTAGCGAGCAGACACATCGTTTGTTGCTGCCGCCAGCGTGTCTTCGGGCCACACACTGACAAGGTAAGCCAACTCGTCTTCAGACATCGAAAATTCACCGTCTGAGATCACCGCCTGCTGGGCGTACCCAACGGGTGGGATCATTACCATCAATGCAGCTGAAACGGAGGCGATACAAAAAAACCTCTTAAGAGACATACGGACACTTCCTAAAACAACCTCACGCAAACACGGGTGTATCGCAGTGAGTTTTATTAAAAATGGGACAAAAAAATACCGGCGCAAGCGCCGGTATTTTATTACTCGAAGGATGCAGTCCTCAAGGACTGCATGATGTTACTTCGAGGAGTAGCTGTGATCGATTGCGCGGCCGTAGTTAGCTGCAGCATTCGCACCGAAGTTACGCTCCCATACCGCGAAACCAATTGCAGGAACGCCGCCTGAGGTGGCAACTGCAGAATTGGGGTCAGGGTAGTAGACCAGCGTGGGTTTTGCAGGAGGGAATGGAGCCAGATTGACCTTCGCCCATCCGTTATCAGCTTCGACCTCTACGTTGACGGTCTTCGCGTACTGGCTGCCCAGAACATTAGCGCTGGAATCAGCTGTCGCAAACTGAAGGACGTTTACTTCGTTCTCCAGAGTAGCGGTAGTAGATGCGCTACCACCAGGAGACACGCTCAGCTCGCCGTCGTCAGCAATGAAGTTAGCTTCTTCGCGGTCATACAGAGAAACGCCCAGGGATACTGGCAGGTCAGTTGAGACGCAGTCAGCACCGGTCTTTCCGCAACCAGCGGCTGCACTGAACGCGATCTCCGCCCAGTTAACCATCAGGTACTGGCCTGGAATTGTCACAACCCAGTCAGTAGTAACTGAGAAATCAGCGGTTGAGCGAGCAGACCAGTCGTTTACAAGACCCAGTCCTGTATCACCGGCAAGTGCCTCACGGACTTCGTTGTACTTGCCGAACGGGCTCGCAGTCGCCGCGTAAGTCGCGAGCGTTGCGTCGAAGTCGTATGGACCACCGTCAAGGTTAGGCAGTTCGAAGTTCAGCGGATCGAACTGGAGCGCGCCGTTGATTGTAGTCTGAGCGACCTGATTGGTCATGCGAGGCACGTCAGAGAAGCCTGACAGATGAACCGCGTTGTTGCCGAACTCTAGACCACCTTCTGAGTCACGCACGAAATAAGACACTTTCAGAGCGTCGTTGTCAGTTGCGGTGAACTGGCTCACGCCACACTCAGGAAGCGTAGTAACTCCCGTACACTTTGTTGTGAGTGCACCGCTCGCTGTAATAGCGTTGGTATGTACACCTTTAGCTGAGACAACAGCAACGGGGTCTGCGGATCCGCCAGCCAGGAGAGCGCCAGCGCTGAGCGCAGGGTCAACCCGGAAGAAATTGTTACGTACGTCCGCGCAGTTAGCTGGGGTACCGGCTTTGTGCTTAGCGCTGGCAGAGATTGGCTGAAGCGAGTCAGCTTGGCCCATACCAATGATTTCGATGTAACCTTCTTCGGCGCCTTCACGGAATGTGTCGGGCATTACGAAGCCACCAGCAGGCTGCGCAGGCGCAGTACAGGTAGTATCGGCCGTTGTAACGACGATGGCATCGTCGTCATTCTTCGAGATCGAAGCGACCCACTCGTCATAAGGGGACATGATGACGTTGAAATCGAGGGAATCGAATGAATCCGAACCACGACGCATGCGGAACTTAACCACCTGCGTTGCATCAGAGGTGTTGATGATGTGAACACCAGTACGCAGACCATCTTGTACTGTGTAGTACGGGATGATTGCTGCGTCGCCCAGATCAGCTGTTCCCAGCTCCACTTGGGCGTTTGACAGGCTTACGTAAGAAGCTGTAGCGGCTGCTACGGCTGCAGTTACGCCTGCACGTTTGAAATTAGTCATAGGAGACTCCTAATTGATCAACTCACTAAAAGAATTACTACTTCTTTTGCTAGCGCTTTTATTGCCAGCCGCAGCTAGCTGTCTACATCACCGTGCCTTACGCGTTCGATCGATGTACCACCAGTCCCCTTCTACAAATAACCAGGACTCGTAGATTGTATCTGGCAGTGCACCGGCCGCCTGCGCAAAAGGCGACGCAAATTTGGTCGGCTCGGCCATGACCCTTACCGCCACACTTGCTACAGCTGCCCGCGAATCATAGGAGGTGACTTCGATACCTGTCAACTCATTATTAACCAACTGTGAAAACTTTTGCTGGTACAGATGTTTAGGGAATACACCTCTGAAATTAGGTGTGGAATAGGCCCAAGCCTCATCGTACTGTGCAAGATTAATGGCCGCCCAGCGAGCAGTGACCCTCTCATGCAAGCGGTCCTCTCGGTCCTGCGTCATTTCCACGGTGTCCGAACAGCCACCGATGAGCATCAGTAACGCGAAAGCAACAACGGCACGAGCGTGGCAAAAAAATCTCGGCGTCGGGATGTGTAAGCCATTGATTATCATCGATTTATTCACCGTGCTTTTGTCTGTAGTAGCGCTTCGAGCTAATGATGCTGGAGGGCCAGGATAGTTAGGGCCGCGAACGATAAATCAAGGGCTGCACAGGTGCAAGTTTGGGTTGTGGCGACGAATGCATGATGTGCGCGAACATGCAATGCTTGCGACACGCGGCTTGCACTCTACGATCACGTCACGACATCGTCACCGAGGGCGTCAGCTGCACTCGATCACTGATGTGAATATTACCGCCAGACATCTTTTTCTTCGAGCAGCTCAAGATTACGCACCTTGGAACGCATCTCATCGCTGACCTGGCGGAGCTCCGTTTCGTTGTACAGCGCCCGCGGGGTTATAATGACAATCAGCTCGGTTCGGTTGTCGGTGTTTTCCGTGGTACCGAACAAGCTGCCTAATACGGGCACCGTATGCAAGAAAGGCACACCATCGTCTGAGCTCGATACATTCTCACGAATCAAGCCGCCCAGAACCACCGATTCACCGGTACGCACCGCTACACGGCTTTTGATTTCCCGGTTGAGGAAACGCCGGTTGCCCCCTACATCAAGCTGGCCTACGTCGATCACTGACTGCTCGATATCCATGGTTACGAGGCCGCCGGCATTAACCGAAGGGCGCACATTTAGGATGACACCGGTGTCACGATATTCAATGTTCTCAGTGGTGGTACCGCCGTCTGTGACTGTTTGGCCGCGCCGGACGGGTATCTGCTCACCCACCTGAATGGAGGCTTCATTATTGTCCAGCACCATCACCGAGGGGGTGGAGATGATATTGACCAACGACTGCTGCGACAGCGCGTTCAATACTGCGCTGATATCGCCAATAGAGTTGGTAATCGTGTAAGAGAAGCCGGGGGCTGTGCGAGCGGGGCCTGCGGCGGCATCTGCCAGTACACCCACACCGTCATAATCGCTGCCCAAGCCACCCTTGAAGGTCCACTCAAGGCCATAGCGCAGCTCATCGGTGAGCTGTACCTCAACAATGCTGGCTTCGATCATGACCTGGGTAGCAACAGTGTCGAGCTTTTCAAGCGCGGACTTAATGAGCTTGTACTGCATTCCAGTGGCATAAATCATCAATGCGTTATTTTCTTCGTCCGCCACAACACGCACGTCCTCGATCATGGAGCCGCCCGCGCCGCCCATACTGATCGCGGCAATACGACTTGCACCGCCACCGGTTGAACGGGTGCTCCCGCTGCTGCTTCCGCGCGCACCCCCACTGCTTATCGACTCCTGGTTCAAACCGGGAGCAACGCCGCCCTGGGCGCGGCCACCCTGTTGCCCACTTTGCCCACCACCGGAGTAGATACTGTTCAGCAAGTCAGCCAACCGACCAGCTGTTGTGTTCTGCACGGGATAGACAAACAAGCGCTTCTCACCCCCGGCCGTCTCCGATGTGTCCAAACGCTCAATCCAGGTGCCCACAATATCGAGGTAGTAAGCCCGCGGTGTGACCACGAGAATACTGTTGAGGCGTTCGAACGGAATAATGCGGACTAACTGACCGAAATCGTCTTCGCCGGTAGGACCGCCAACACCATCTGCACCCAATAAAGCATTGAGTGCCTCTGCAGTCTCTTCAACGCCGCTATTTTCCAGCGGGAACAACCCAACGGACATACCCTTCAATCGATCCACGTCGAACGTTTCTACGATTTCGAGCCAGCCCCGCAATTGGGTACGCGTTCCCGCCAGCATGAGCAGATTACGGGTGTTATCAACACGCACGAACGCTTCTTCTTCAGCCAACGGCTTGAGGATTTCGGCCATACCGCTGGCGCTGATGTATTGGAGTGGGACAATAATCGTACTGTATCCCGCTGCAGTGTCCTCCGGTGAACCCACGTCAGGATACAACCTTGAGGCCTGGTTAGAGGCGGTAATGAGGTAACGACCTGTGTCTCCGCGGATCATAAGGATATTGTTGGCTTTAAGAAGAGACTCCAGCACCACCAATAATTCATCGCGGGGAACGGGCGTCCGCGTGCGCAATGTAACGGTGCCGTTCACTGCCCCGTCGACGATGTAATCCAGACCTAGAATGTCACCGATGACCGCGTGAACGACTTCAGACAACGGCGCGGCTTCAAAATTCAGACTGACATCTTCGCCTACGAAGCGCACGGGCTCTTCCGCAGACGGCATGTTGATCGGTCTGTCGGTACCCTTATAAATGATGGGATCAGACGCAGTTAGCTCATCATCAACGTCAGCAAGCTCCGAGGCGCTTTCCATAGGGCCAGTGCGCTGCTCGCCGGCTGGATCAAGATCGGCGAGGGTGGTTGCGTCCTCGCCCTGCTGATCCAAGGAGGCACAGCTGGTCAATACCCCCAACATAAGGAGAATCAACGCTGTCACTCTGGCAGCTTGTAACCGGTATCCCATCTTCACTTGCCCCAATCACCCCAACGGTGTGTATTGCTCTTATCCTGTTGCCGGTCTGCTTGCCGACACTATTCCCTGATGCCATGTTTCCAACACTGTTGCGATAGGCTATCGCCCACCGACAGTCAGGGTCTGTTCCTCGCTAGCCTCGGCTTCCGATATGCCTTGCGCCGGCGCCGTGGGTATTTGCTGACCCGGCACCGCCGGGACGCTGCTAGCTGGAGGCGCATTGTACTGCACATCCAAGGAAGCCGTGTTCAACATTTTTTCATCGCGTCCCGCGGCGCTGACGAACACCGCACGGTCGGGGGCTACCGACTCCAGCGTCCAGCCTTCCAACTCATCGCTTACCGCTACCCGCTGCCGCTTGCCCTTGACGATTACGATGGCACCGCCCGTCTCGCCGCTACCAAATACCCCGACCACTCTCACGCCCTTGAGCGTGGTAGCCGCTGCCTTTGGCTTCTCTTCTTCCGGTGCGGTCTCCTCCGGCGCTTGGGCAGGTCGACGGCTGGCCCAGAAAAGCGGCCTTCTCACAATCTCTGCAGAAGCCTCCTCAGAAACTTCAGACTGCTGCTCTAGCGCCCGCACACTCAGCGAGTCAGCCGCAGGTGGAATCGGGGCCGGGCCACCGTCAACAACTTGACGAGCGATACCCCACACTACCTGCAGCACAAGTAAGAACGTGGCTATCACCAACACAAGCTCCAAGCGACGCTCGGCAAACAGGGGGTTAACCCGTATTTTGTAGCGAGGGAGGATGTCGCCGAGCGCCATCATGAGGCCGACCTCAAGGACATAATCTGAAAGCGAGCCGTCACATCCTGAATGCCCTTGTTGCGCTGGTTGCGCGGCAGCCGCTTGGGATAAACATCAAGCCCTTCAATAAGCAGCATGGGGCGATACTGTGCGAGACTGGTGAGCGCTGCATCCAGCGCGGTAACGTCGCCGGTTGCCATTACGCTGATCGCCATGCGATCGAAGCTTTCCAATTGCTCCGGAGGCAGTACCTGGCTGTTAGTGATGGTCATCCCGGCATCGGTAAGCAGGCGACGGACCTCAGCCTGCAAGGCCGCAGACACTGACGCCTGGTCCTGAGCCGAGCCATACACCATGCCGGCACTACCGCCGGCAGACTGAATCGCCGCCTCCAGAGCGGCACGGGAAGCCAACACGCCTTGCACTCGGGCTACGCGTGGTTGCAGGCCGTCTATTTCGGACTGAATAGCTGATCGGCTGCCGAGCAGTGATGTCACCGCGTACAGGTACAGAACCACAGGCACAAGTAGTGTTAATCCAATCAGCACAGCGGACCGGCGATGGGTTCGGATCCAGTTCATTCCTCGCCGCCTCCCGCCAATTGGATGTTCAGATAGAACTGCTCCTCGTTGCTACGAGAAATCCGGGTGATTGCTTGTGGCGCGGTAACCGCCACGAATTCGGGTTGTTCGGTGAGCAGCTGCATCACTGATGACGCATCCTGAGCGCGACCGCGTAGCCGTATCTCGCGCCCGTTCATCTGGAACTGCTGTATGAACACGTCATCGCTCATCAGCGCAGTAAGGCGCGCAAGCTCCACATGGGGGCTGGGGTACTCACTCACTAGACGATTCACTTCACTGACAGTACCGTTCACAGCGCCCAGGCGCTGTCTCAGTGCGAGTGCAGGGGCTGCCTCGCGCTGTAATTCAGCCGACGCGGCTTCGAGCCGACTCAATTCCAGCTGCTTGAACCCAACGTTGAGTGCCAGTAGCACCAGCAACACCAGTGCAGTGGCTGCGACATAGGCGCCACAGCGAATAAGGCGACGTCGATAGGATTGTTGACGGTGTTGCTCGCCAAAACCCTGCACCATCACCCAGTGACCATCTGCCTGCGCCCATACCTCGCGATCACCGGGATCATGAATATCGTGGGATTTGGCTAGATATGCCATGACAGCACTGCGTGACAGGATAACCAGGCGAATGCTCAGGGTGTCTTCTCTGCCTGCAAGTCGAGACCAGCCATAGGCTGTGTCATCGGCAGAGAAAGGGCTACTGGATGACACTTCCAGCGCCATCACAGAATCCAGGTTGGGCAACACGGCGCCAGGCAGCTCCAGGCTTCGCTCAAGCACCAAGTCATCGGGCACGGCGATCGCGCCCAAATGTGACTCGGCAGCGTCTACACGCTGACCGGCCTGGTAAGAGGTTTGTGAATCGCCATCAGTAAGAGTGACCACATCATCCAGTTGTTGCCGCACGGGTGAATCATCCGACCACAGGAACTCTCGCCACGCGGCCTGCCACAAACGGCCCGTATCGCGCACGTCATACCCAAAAAGCATCCACTGTTGGCTATCAAGCGCCATGCAGCTGTTTCATCCTTTTCATCACCCGTCACTCTCGCGTCGCTTGCCGCGCATCACTCGCGGCGGCTCGATCCGCATGGCGTGCCAGGGCAGATCTGTAACCTCGCTGTCGCCCGTTTGCAGCCATTGGCGGCGCACCCAGTGGCGCCCGCCGGTTTTGATTATCGCATCCACACGCAAGGGGCTACCAGCGAGAATTTGACGGTTTGCTGTTTGTGGTGGATTTCCAACGGGCACACCGGAAGCCGCGAGCATCTGCCTGACTTCGGGCGAAGCAATAGCCGGTACCGTTCGACCCCTAGCCATACGCCCCGCCACCACATGGTCTCTGACCCGATCAAAGTCACCGCGGCTTAGGCCGCCCACCCTGAGCAGGTCCTCACCCACGTCAAAGGTATTTAGGGGGGCACGCTGTCGTGGTCGGGTCTTGCGCCATTCGTTCACCGTGCGAGCGAGGGCAACCGCCTCACCTTGCTCCATAGCGGCGGCCTGTTTGAACAACTCTCTGAGCAGTGGCACTTGGGCATCGTTGAGGCTGATCAACCCCTGCACTGGTGTGATTACGATTTTCACCTCCTGCTCTCCGACGCGATAGCGACGCTCCAACTGGGGCGGTTCCTGGTTATTGCGTCGTCGGCTTTCACTGACGATATCGGCTATCAGTAAACGTACTGCGCCGTCCCCGGCAGCAATAACCCGCGCGCGATCAGCGTGCACCTGAGCCAGCTGAGTATCCACGCGCGCCTGCGCCACGATGCCCGCCACAAGTAAGGACATACCGGCGATAAACCACACTACAATGGCGAGTGCGACACCTTGCTGCGATCTCATCGCCCCATACCCATAATCATGTCGGGCCAATAGCGGTCGGAAGACTTGATCCGCAGTCGTATCTGGTAGGGCGTCGCGAAGCTCTTGTCCCACTCAGTAATCCAATCGCCGTCGAGCTCCCGTCGATAGGCCACTGAAAACTCTTCCACGCGATCAATCACGCGACGCGACGGGCTCTCCTCCCAGCGATAGGGCTCGGAGTTCTCGGGCTCCTGCCACTGCAAAATAAGGGTGTCGTCGACCTGTGCCAGGCGCAGGTAAAAACTGCCGCCGTAGGTTTCGCCAAAGAGCATGGAAGAACGCCACTCCAGTGAGCCGTCTTCCTCGATACGGAAAAAGCCGGTGCCTGAACCGCTACGATTGCCACCGAGTGTTAAGCCGCCTAAGTCATCGCCAACGATGGTGGCATCGAAGGCATCGCGTAGAAACGAACTGACGCTGCGAATTTCATCCACGCGATCCGTGAGGCGGGTGATCGCTGACTGAGTATTGCCCAGCGTACGAAGGCCGGTGACCGTCACCACCATCACCAGTGAAAGAATGGTCAACGCTACCATGACTTCGATGAGGGTAAATCCGGCGTCGCGCTGCGTCCTTTTTGGCACACCTGGGCTCATCGCGGCAGGGCCTCAACCACGGAATTGAGCACAAACCGACCCGGTTTTCGCCCATCTGTCCACCCGACGGTGATCTCAAGATAGTGCAAGCTCCCCTGGGGCAGGCCTTCCCGCGCAGTCTCCACCGGCCAGGTGTCTACCGTCCACACAAAACCGCCTTCGGTCTCGCCCCTATCGCTGAGGCCGCCTCTGGGCACACGCGAATGTTCAGCCAGGAGCGAACGGGCCAGCTCCACACCGAAAGCGTATTTTTCGTCCGTGCGAACGTTTCGCGTAGCACCACTCGCCGCCTGATAGAGTGCTGCAAGGGCCAATCCCAGAATCGAGATCGCTACCACCATCTCCAGCAGCGAAAACCCGCGCGCCGTCCTTCGACTAATCAAAGTCATAGGCCTCATGAGACACGCTACCCAGCAGCCAATCCACCTTTATCGCAACACCACCCACGCCGGGTCGTTCGATATCCAGGCCGCCGCCAGAGGAGCCGCCCTCCGGGTAAAATCGGATGACACCCGCATCCTCACGATTCACCTCACGAGCCGTGTTCACCACGATTTCCACAGTCTTGGGCAGTTTCCGCCGCTCCTTGCCGAGAACGACCAGCCGTCTTTGGGGGTTGATCACCACGTCCTGCGCCTCGCCTGTACTAACGGCACGATGGCGTGCAGCAGCCAGCAAGGTCACGGTATCCCGAATGGCCTGGCGGTACTGCATGCTTTCGTAAAAACGGATAGACGCTGGTACGGAAACGGCCAACACAATGCCCACCACCGTCATAGCGGCGATGAGCTCTAGAAGCGTAAATCCCCGCTGCCGCGAGACAGGCGGAACGATAAGGCCTTGGGTTAATGCCATGAGCGCGCTCACTGGCGTGTTGCTACGTGAGTTAGTTGGCGTTAGTCACGTCGGCGTCTTCACCTTCACCGCCGGGCGTGCCGTTCTGCCCGTAGCTGATAATGTCCAGATCGCCACGATCACCAGGGTATTTATACAGATACTCACGGTTCCAGGGGTCCAGCGGCACGTTACCTTTCAGGTAGGGCCCGTTCCAACCCGCCTTGCCCGCCGGTTTCTCAACCAGCGCCTGCAGGCCTTCATTAGATGAGGGAAAGTGACCTACATCCAACTTGTACATTTCCAGCGCCTGCTCCAGGTCCTTGATCTGAATAGCGGCTGTCTTTGTTTTTGCCCCGCCCAACTGGTTTAGCACCTGCGGCCCCACGAGGCTCATTAAGAGGCCGAGAATCGCCAGCACCACCAACAGCTCCATCAGAGTGAAGCCACTCTGGCCGGTTCGGTTGCGGGTAAATTTAGTCATAATTTGTCACCTAATTCGGGAGTGGCATGCCTGCTGCCCGACGTTGTTACAACGCCAGATCATTGACAGACAGGATTCCCATTAAAATCGCAATAATAATGACCGCAATGATAAAGCCCATGCCGAGAATAAGCACGGGCTCCAGTAAGGTGAGGCCGCGCTTAACGCCCGCCTGCACATGGTCATCAAACACCTTGGCCAGTTCGAGTAACATCTCGCCCAAACTGCCTGACTCCTCGCCGACCCGGATCATCTGAATGACCATCGGCGTAAACATTTCCGTTTCCTCCAGCGCCACTGACATTCGCTTACCCGCCTTGACTGCAGGCGGCAGCACCTCGAGGGACTCCTGTATAACCGTGTTATCCACGGTTTCGATGGCAATGGAGATGGCTTTCAGTAGTGATACGCCGTTGCCGAGCAATGTACCCACGGTACGTGCAAATTTAGACACCTCAAACTCGAAAACGATCCCGCCGGCCAGTGGTAACTTGAGCATCCTCGCGTGCAGGCTGCGCTTGCCCTCGTCGCTATCCGCCCATCGCTTGCCGGCGATAACAGCACCCACGGTCACTATGGCCAGCAGCCAGCCCCACGCAGCGATGAAGTCGGCCGCCGCTATCACTGCCGCTGTCAGCGGGGGCAGGGCTTCGCCCATATCTTCAAACAGGGTTTCGAACTGAGGGACAACGAAGCCCAACATGACAACAATCGAAAGCACAGATACAACCAGCAGGATCGCCGGGTATATCAGCGCCGACACCACGCTATCCCTGTTCGCCTTGGCGTTCTCCAGGTACTCCACCAGTCGATCGAGAACATCCGACAACTGCCCGCTGGCTTCGCCAGCCTTGACCATACTGAGGTAGAAACTGCCGAATAACTCTTCGTGAGGCTGCAAGGCCACACTCAGTGCTTTACCGCCCTTCACCGCTTTCAACAAATCGCTGAGTAACGCGTGCATCTGGGGTTGGGCGGCCATGTCGATAAGCACCTTGAGTGCCCTGTCCAGTGGCAAACCGGCGCGAAGAAGTACGGCCAGCTCAGTGGTCATGGACAGCACGTCCTGCCGTGAGGGTGGTTTGCCTTTCTGCGTCTCGGCCCCGCCCTCCTCCAGTTTGAGTAGGGTTAAGCCTTGCGCACGGAGCTGTCGTTGAGCGAGTTCGGTGCCGTCGGCCTCGATCATGCCCTCACGGCTTTTACCGTCACGGCCAATGGCCTTGTAAGAAAAAGATGGCATGGAGAAATCAGACAGCGGCTGACTGTGCCAGCGTCAGCTCACCGTCGCCAGTATCCACGTCCATTTCGCTCTGATCCTGAGTGACCCGCAATACCTCTTCAATCGAGGTTTGCCCTTGAACAACCTTGCGCAACCCATCCTCGAACAGGGTCAACATACCCTGATCGCGAGCTGCTGAATGCAGCGAAGTGGCATCTGCGCCACTCATGATGACACGATGCATCACCTCATCCAGCGGGAACAGCTCATGGATTGAAGTTCGTCCTATATAGCCAGAGCCCATGCAAGCATCGCAGCCATCGGCCTGGTAAACGGTGCGCTGACCCTCGGGCAGAAACCGCTTCAAGCCATATTGTGCGATCGCGGTATCACTCAGCTCCACGGGCTTTTTACAGCTGCTACACAAGGTTCGCACGAGGCGCTGGGCCAGAACGCCGTTGACGGAGGAGGTAATCAGGTATCGCTCCACACCCATGTCTTCCAGACGCGTGATCGCACCTGCAGCAGTATTGGTATGCAAGGTTGATAGCACCAGGTGTCCGGTGAGCGCAGACTGGACACCAATCTGTGCGGTTTCAGTATCTCGCATCTCACCGATCATAATGATGTCAGGGTCCTGTCGGAGAATCGCCCGCAGGGCTCTGGCAAACGTCAGCTCGATCTGAGACTGCACCTGTATCTGGTTGACACCGTCAAGCTGGTATTCGACGGGATCTTCAACCGTGATGATCTTAAGCTTTTCCGAGTCCAGAGAAGCCAGCGAGGCATACAGCGTTGTGGTTTTACCCGACCCAGTTGGCCCGGTCACTAACAGCACGCCGTGCGGCTTGGCGAGCAGTGTCTGGTAGCGTTCCAACGTATCTTCACTGAAACCCATATCCCCAAGACTGAGGCGTATACTCTCGCGGTCCAATACCCGCATGACAATACTCTCGCCATGCACCGTAGGAATCGTTGACACACGCAGGTCCAGCTCATGCCCTTTCACCCGCGTCATAATGCGGCCATCCTGGGGCAATCGACGCTCGGCTATGTTCATTTGAGACAACAGCTTGATACGTGACGCAATCGCTGCTGAGAGATTGCCGGCCGGTGCATCCGGGTAGTCCTGCAATACGCCGTCAACGCGGTAGCGCAGGTGCAAGCCATCCTCAAAGGGCTCAATGTGAATATCCGACGCACCCATATCCACCGCCCGATGAATAATCTGATTTACCAGCCGAATGACCGGTGCTTCAGAAGCCAAATCCCGCAGGTGTTCGATAAACTCATCGTCACTCTGCCCGGCAAACTGGTCATCGAACTCATCTTCATCATCGTCTGCATCAGAGACCAGATGTGCCTGCAGGGCCTTGCTGATGTCGCTCTCCAGGCCCAAAACCACAGTCACGGGCGAGCCGACAGCCATGCCAAGGGCCTTGCTGATGTAAGGGTCTTGAGGAACGGCCGCAGCGAAAGTCAGCTTGTCGTCTGTCTTGGCGACCGGCACTACCGAGTTAGAAAAGAGAAAATCTTGGGCAACCTCGTCGACCTGGACTGGCTCCTCAGGATAATCGGCAGAGTTAAGCAGCGGGATATCAAGCTGTGCACTGAGCGCAGTGGCGAAGTCCAACTCAGACACCAGGCCGAGTTTCACCAATACCTGGCCAAACTTGTCGCCCATTTCGCTCTGGGCAAGCAGCGTTCGCTCGACATCCCGTTCAGATATCTTGCCCTGCTCTACCAATAGCTCGCCGATTTTCTTCATGGATTTCACTGCGCCATTGAGTCCCAGCGCCGATGCATTGGCGCTTATCGTTGCCTCGAGTGTAACACAGGGGTCGCCCCGTTATGGTCGGCGGCCCGAATCAAACAGGCATGAAAGGAGGCGCACTTCAATCTCGACTAGGCCCGCTGGCTGGATGCGGAGATCACCTCGCCTGTCATGTAGCCGGAGTAATCAGACGCCAGAAACATCATGACATTCGCAACCTCCCAGACTTCTGCCGCGCGGCCGAATGCCTCTTTCCCGGCGAGTTGTTCCAGCAATTCCATGGGGGTGGTCTTCTTCAGAAACTCGTGAAACGCGATCGATGGAGAGACTGCGTTGATCCGAACCCCATAGTCTGCGGCCTCCAACGCGCTGCAGCGCGTCAGCGCCATCACACCGGCCTTGGCTGCCGCATAGTGGCATTGCTCTTTCTGGGCGCGCCAACCCAGCACGGAGGCATTGTTCACAATGACGCCAGCGCCACGGGGCTGCATCTTTTTCAGCATCGCTCGGGTCATTCGCATTGTGCCAGTCAGGGTTACATCAAGTACGCGCGACCACTCTTCATCCGACATTTCTACCAGCAACCGCGTGCCACCCAGCCCCGCGTTGTTGATCAGAACATCAACGGTGTCCAGCTTTTCCTCCGCCTCATCCACCAACGCCTGAACATCTGGCTCGTCGGTAACGTTGGCGAGCTTTCCATAGACCCGCTCCAGCCCCGTTTCAGCTCTCAGCGTCTCTACGGCTTTGGCCAACCGTCCTTCGTGAATATCACTGATCATCACGGCGCGAGCGCCTTCCTCCGCTGCACGGGTCGCTGCCGCGAAACCAATGCCGGCGCCCGCAGCGGCAGTCACCAGAACGGACTTGCCCTTGAGCAGATTGTGTCCCTCGACATAGGGAGGTGGTTCTTTCAATGCCATGATTTACTCGCTTAACACGTGGAATCTGAAATCTTGTGCGGCGTGCTCCGCCACCACACGCTGTGCTGTTGAACAGAGGTGAGTACGGGTTAGCCGCGCGGCTCCCGAGGCATACCCAGAGCCCGTTCGGCGATGATGTTGCGTTGGATCTGATTCGTACCACCGTAAATAGTGTCAGCCCGCGTAAACAGGTACATCGCCTGTAGGCGACTCAACTCATAGGGAGCAGCGTCGAGCACTTCGCTTTCTGGGCCCATCACATCCATGGCCAACTTACCCAGATTCCGATGCCAGCTAGACCAATACAGCTTGTAGATCATGGCTTCTTTCTGGAGGCTGCCGTCGTCGCCACCGCCGGAGAGCATTCGCATACTGTTGTAACGCATGATGCGAAGGCCGATGTGTGCATCCGCAATACGTTGACGCAGCGCAGGGTCTTGCGACGCCCCATTCACCTTCGCCAATCGCACAATCTCATCCAACTCATTTTGAAACAGCATCTGCTGCCCCAGCGTAGAAACGCCCCGCTCGAAACCCAGAAGCCCCATAGCAACCTTCCACCCGTCACCGGGTGCACCCACGAGATCACTGTCTGCGCAGACGGCTTCATCGAAAAATACTTCGTTGAATTCTGAGGTTCCCGTCATCTGTTGGATGGGGCGAATATCCACTCCCGGCTGATCCAGTGTGACAAGGAAGAAGCCTAATCCTTTATTGCCCACAGACTCTGAGTCAGTGCGCGCTATTACGAAGCAGTACTCCGATTCGTGGGCCAATGAGGTCCACACTTTCTGCCCGCTGATTTTCCACTGCCCGCTGTCTTTATCTTTGATTGCACGGGTTTTTACGTTAGCCAGGTCGGACCCTGCGCTGGGCTCAGAATAGCCCTGACACCAGAAGTCTTCACCACGCAGAATGCCGGGCAAGTAACGTTCGCGTTGCTCGTCGGTCCCATAGGCGATCAGCGTCGGGCCCGTTAACGTTTCGCCGATATGGCCCATGCGTCCCGGGCCACCCGCTCTGGCATACTCTTCGTTGAAGATCACCTGCTGTTCAATTGTGGCGCCCCGGCCTCCATAGGCTTCGGGCCAGCCAATGCAGGTCCAGCCGCCCTCGTGCAGTTTTCGCTCCCAGGCTTTGCGCTCCTCGACGAATACATGTTCATCACCGGGGCCGCCGCGGTAGCGCATCTGCGCAAACTCACCGGTGAGGTTTTCACCCATCCACGTGGCCACCTCCTCCCGGAAGGTTTCATCCTGCGCGCTAAAGCTCAGCTTCATAAACCCATTACCTCACCGTCCAGCAGCTGAGAGGCAATAATTTCCCTGTGCCACGCAGCATTGCCCAAAAGTGTTTCCCCCGACTTTGCGCGTTTGAAGAACAACTGTATGTCGTACTCCTCGGTAAAGCCGACGCCACCGTGTAGCTGTATGCCGCAGCCCGCATTGAAGAAGGCCGCATCGCTGCAATAGGCTTTCGCGATACTCGCGGCCTCCAAAAGCTCTTCGCCAAGCGGTCCGCCACGCAGCGCTTCGTCTGCAACACAGGCCGCGTAATACAGTGCGGAGCGCGCAGCCTCAGCTTTCAGCATCATGTCAGCGGCCTTGTGTTTAAGCGCCTGATAAGACGCTATCACGCGGCCGAATTGCACACGCTCCTGCATGTAGGCAACGCTGCTGTCCAACGACTCCTGAGCAACCCCTACTTGGTCTGCCGCAACTGCTATGGCGGCCAGTGCTATCAGTTTCTCGAGGCACTCACCGGATTGCCCAGCCTGATCGGCTTCACCCAGCAACGCATCCTCTGGCAGGAAAACATCGCGCAGGTAGACCTCTGCCTGTTTACGCGTTTCGTCCATAGTGGGTAAATAGTTGCGCTCCAGACCGGGCGTATCGCTGGGCACAACAAAAAGACTGATGCCATCAGGACCTGTGCTGAATGGTGTGCGCGCAGCCACAATCAGTACATCAGCGCTGTGGCCGTTGGGTATGTAGCGCCAATAACCATCGAGCCGATAGCCATCGGCGGTGCGTTCCCAAATCCCTTCGACCGAGGCACAGTCCGACCGTCTGGACGCGCCGGTATACGCAACGCTGGCCGTTACGCCATCGATTAACTGCGGCAACATCTGCTGCTTCTGGGTCTCAGTGCCAGCGAGTAATACAGCATTTGCGCCAAGACACACCGTTGAAAAGAACGGGCTACAAAACAGATGCTTACCCATTTCTTCCAGAGTGGCCACCAGTTCCACATACCCGAGCCCCAAACCGCCGTAGGCTTCAGGGATGTGCATGGCTGGCCAGTAGAGCTCCTTGCAGACTCTCTGCCAGAGATCCGGGTCATAGCCCAACTCACTGCCCATCACACCACGCACAGCGGCACTGCTTGATACTTCAGCAAGAAATGACCGGGCGGTATCCCGGATCATTTGCTGCTCTTCAGTGAAGGAAAACTCCATGGACCTTAACTGCCGTAGACTTTTTGGGCGGGGACTTCAGCGGCCATTAACTGATCCATCGCGGCATCAAGTTCAGCGGGCTGCCACCGATCTCCCTTATCCAGGCCCTGGGTCGTGCGCCAACCGTCCGCAATGGAGAGCTTGCCCCCCTCGGACTCAAAGACTCTACCGGTAATGCGCGACGAAACGCCCGAGACCAGATAGGCCACCAGGGATGACACGTTCTCCGGTGCCCAGTAGTCAAAGCTATCGTCTTCAGGCTTTTTCATACGTTCCGCCATCTCGGGAACCGCGGTTGTCATGCCGGTTCTGGCGGCAGGCGCAATGGCGTTTGCAGTGACGCCATAGCGGGCAAGCTCTACGGCCTGATTAAGCGTCAGCGCTGCAATGCCGGCCTTGGCGGCCGCGTAGTTGCTCTGCCCTACAGAGCCCTGAAGGCCAGCGCCGGAAGTAGTGTTGATAATTCGGGCATCGACCTGGGCGCTTTCCTTTGACCGTCCCCGCCAATAATGCACTGCGTGAGAGCTGATGCAGAAGTGGCCTTTCAGGTGGACCGACATAATAGCGTCCCATTCCTGCTCGGTCATCGACGCGAACATCCGGTCGCGGTTGATACCGGCATTGTTAACCACGGCATGGAGATCGCCGTACGTATCGATGGCCTGCTTGATCGCATTCAGACTATCGCCGTAGTCGGTGATGTCCGAGGTATTGACCACAGCCTCGCCGCCCTCTGACGCGATCTGCGCTACCACTTCTGCAGCAGCATCGGCATTAATATCGTTAACAACGACTTTGGCGCCTTCTTCGGCACACACCCGCGCATGAGCTGCACCCAGTCCGCCCCCCGCGCCGGTGATAATCACAACGCGTCCTTCACAAATTCCGCTCACAAGCTCAACTCCACACTGTTTCTCTATTCTTCACTCATATTCACTGCACATCACAACGCCGTGAATCTGTCGTCGCTTACCTAGGGATAAAATCACAGCCGCTCAATCACTGTGACATTCGCCTGGCCACCACCCTCGCACATGGTTTGCAGGCCATAGCGGCCACCAGTGCGTTCCAACTCATGCAGCAAGGTGGTCATTAGCTTGGTCCCCGTGGCCCCAAGAGGGTGACCAAGAGAGATCGCGCCGCCATTCACATTGGTCTTTTCATGCGGATAACCGGTTTCCTTCAACCAGGCCATGGGCACAGAGGCAAAAGCCTCATTAATCTCTACCAGGTCCATATCCTCGAGGCGCATACCCGACCGCTTCATGGCATAAGCAGTCGCGGGAATAGGCGCAGTTAGCATCCAGATGGGGTCCTCCGCGCGCACACTCATGTGAGCAATACGGGCACGGGGGGTCAGGTTATAGCGCTTGAGCGCTTCCTCGGACACCAGCAGTACGGCGCTGGCCGCATCGCAGGTTTGGCTCGATACCGCTGCCGTGATCGTGCCGCCTTCCGCCAGTGGTGCAAGTTCTGCCATCTTTTCCATACTGGTATTGCGCGGCGTCTCGTCCATCTCAACGCCATTCAACGGTGCCACTTCCCGATCGAATCGCCCCTCTTCAATGGCGCGCAGTGCCCGTGTGTGGGACTCCAGAGCGAAGGCCTCCATCTCTTCCCGGCTGATGTTCCATTTGTCAGCGATCATCTGGGCCGAGTTGAATTGCGAAACTGGCACATCGCCGTAACGGGCAACCCAACCCTGGCTGCCGGAGAACGGGTCGCTGAACCCTAGAGGCTCAGCCGCAAGCATCGCGGAGGAAATAGGAATCTGGGTCATGGTCTGAACACCGCCTGCCACAACCACATCGTTTACGCCGGCCATAATCGCCTGGGCTGCGAAGTGCACAGCTTGCTGCGATGAGCCGCACTGACGATCAACCGTTGTGCCAGGCACTTCGTCCGATAAGCCCGCTGCCAACCAGCAGGTGCGCGCAATGTCCCCCGCCAGTGGTCCGATGGTGTCCACGCAGCCGAACACCACATCGTCATAGTCATTGTCTGGAATGGCGTTACGATCAACGAGCGTTTTGAGCACGTGTGCGCCCAGGTCAGCGCCATGGACATCCGCCAGGCCACCTTTGCGGCGTCCCGTGGGCGTGCGCACCGCATCAACAATATAGGCTTCTGCCATTTTTCTATCTCCGATCAATCACTATGAGAAGGTGCCGGTCGCCCCGAGTCGGGCGTCGTCATACATGAGGTAATCCATGACACAGGCCTTGTGAAAACCGCTGTCACCCCAGGTGCCAGCCAGCGCCCAGGCTTTTTTCATGAAGATGTGCAGATCCACTTCCCAGGTATAACCCATGGCGCCATGCACCTGGATACTGTGTTTCGCCGCAAGGTTCGCCGCGTCACAGGCTGCCAACTTGGCGTGGGCAACATGACGTTGCGCGCCAGGGTCGTCTGTAAAGAGCGAGTAGGCCGCGCGCGCGACCGTAGGCTTCGCATACTCAAGGCGCACTGCCACATTGGCCATATGGTGTTTGACCGCCTGGAACGAACCAATGGGTTTACCGAACTGTTGACGATCCGAAGTGTAGGCCACGGACATATCGATCATGCGTTGCGCTAGCCCCAAACACTGCGCCGCAGCACCCAGTGCGCCGTGGCGCATTGCCAAACCGCCAACGGCGTTGGCCGCAGCGCCGGTGAGCACAGGCTCAACGCCCGGCTCTATCGCTATCGCGTACAAACGGCGGGATGGATCAACAGACGCATTTGCGCGCGCAGTAAATTGCCCCGGATGCAGTGCAAACAAGGCATCACCTTCGCACCACAGCAGAAGATCTGCCACGTGCGCATCCTCTGCCAACTGGTTATTGGCCAGGCCGCACACAACACGCGCTGATCCGTCGGCTACTTTCGGGAGCCAGGTAGCGGCCAGTTCGCCGCCCACGGCCTGCAATACAGGCACGGCAACCAAAGCGGTGTTAACAAGTGGTTCTGGCAGTGCCACATACCCGCACTCCTGCGCCAGTAGCACAAAGTCCACTGCCGACATACCCAGACCGCCATGCGACTCCGGTACCGTTAACCCGGTAACACCCAACTCTGTCAGAGCCTGCCACAGCGCATCGTTGCGTCCGGTCGGAGATTCCCAACCCGCGCGGATACGTTCCGGTGTTACCTCATTGCGCAAGAACTCACCCACGGAATCACGAAACAGGTATTGGTCTTCAGAAAACGTAAAGTCCATCACTGCTCTCCCTTATCGCGGCATGCCAAGCATCCGCTCGGCAATGATGTTGCGCTGAATCTCATTGGTGCCCGCATAGATAGGGCCCGACTGGGAGAACAGCCATCCGTCCAGCCAGCTACCCACACCTGCCGCGTCTGGCGCGTGTGGCCAAAGCTCGGCCCGCGCACCCAGAATGCTCATCGCGGTTGCGTGCATTGACTGATCCAGTTCAGACCAAAAGATTTTATTGGTTGACGACTCTGCACCAATTTTTCCGCCCTGGCTTAAACGACAGGCAGTCTGGTAGGTCGAAAGGCAATAGCTCTCCGCGTCAAGATAGGCTTGCATCACTGCCTCTCGAATGGCCGGGTCACGGTCGGCTGACGCCTGATTCTCCCGATACAGCTCAACAAGACGTTTCGCAGTTTCCTGAAAACGCGCCGGCGAACGCAGCATCAAACCGCGTTCAAATCCTGCGGTGGCCATGGCCACCGACCAGCCTGCGCCCTCATCGCCAAGGCGACAATCTTCTGAGACTTCAACATCGTCAAAGAAAATTTCAGCAAAGCCCGGCAAACCGTCTAACTGCGGGATCGGCCGCACAGTCACACCCGGGCTATCCAGCGGCACCAGAATAAATGTCAGCCCCCTGTGTCGCTGCGAGTCAGGGTCAGTCCGAAACATTCCGAACACCCAGTCGGCCCAGACCGCACGCGTAGACCAAATCTTCTGTCCATTGATTACGTATTTGTCGCCCTTGCGCTCGGCGCGGGCTCGAATGGCTGCCATGTCAGAGCCGGCATTGGGCTCTGACCAGCCCTGCGCCCACACATCCTCGCCGGTCGCCATGCGCGGCAAAAAGCGCGCTTTCTGCGCCTCGGTGCCGTACTCCATCAGGGTGGGACCCAGTAGAAAAATTCCGTTCTGGTTCACGCGCAGTGGCGCGCCCGCCCGGTAGTATTCTTCTTCAAAGATCAGCCATTCGATCAGGTCGCAACCGCGCCCACCCAGCGCTTCCGGCCAGGTCACCATGCCGAAGCGCCCACTGTTCAGGGTGGCCTCCCACTCCCTGTGCTGGGCAAAGCCCTCTGCGGTATCAAAGGTCTGTAGAGGCTGGGCTGGCACATGCTCGGCCAACCATTGCCGCACCTCTGCGCGAAAATCCTGCTGCTTCTGTGAATACGATAAGTCCATTGGTCAGATAGGCACCGTAGCGGTGCTACTCCTTAAAATCTGCGTCGCGTTTTTCAACGAAGGCGTCGCGCGACTCCTGCGAGTCGCCCATGGTGTAAGCCTCAAGCGTGAAGCCTTGCTCCCAGCGGTACTTGGCTTCCAGGTCACCGTCTTCAATACCGGTCAGTGCTTCCTTGGCCAACTCCACCATCGCGGGTGATTTCTCAGCAATGGTTCGGGCGATACCGAGCGCGGTCTCACGCAAATGTTCGCGTGGCACGACTTTTTCGACAGCGCCGAGGCGGTAGGCCTCCTGCGCATCGATAAACTCGCCGGTGAAGTACATGTGGCGCACTTTCTGCACCGGGAAAAGCCGCTGGAGGTGCGCACCACCGCCCATAGCCCCGCGGTCTATTTCGGGCACACCAAAGCGGGCACACTCTGACGCCACAAGGATATCGGCAGCACCGGACATGCCGATACCGCCGCCCAACACGAAACCGTGCAGCGCCAGAATCACTGGCTTGGGATTACGGTGGATAGCGCGGTAGGTCTCGTAGTTACCTCGATTCACGTCCACGATTCTTTCAGGTTTTGCAGCCAGTTCCTTGATATCAACCCCGGCGCAAAAGCCCTTGCCCTCGGCAGACACAACGATCACACGCACAGCGTCATCGGCGCCGAGATCGTCCAGGGCATCGGCGATTGCGAACCAGCCTGCGCTGTCGAACGCATTAACCGGCGGATTGTTCAGCACTAATTCGCCGATCCCGTTTTCAATATGCACATCAAATGGTGTCTTCATACTGAAGGCACTCCCTCTTTCTTGTTGTCATTGCGCAAGGCCAGCAGCGCCAATCGCTGTTCGGCTTCTTCGACGATGGACTGAACCAGTGACTCACAGCTGACAATGCTGTCGATAACACCGGCCACCTGCCCACTGGGCAGCACGCCATGCGCCGGTTCGCCGTCCACCATGGCTTTCTGGATAATCATGGGGGCGTTGGCGGACATAATCGCCTGCGCGGGTGTTAGATCGTCATCGCGACTCATGGCCAGCGCCGATTTCAAGAGCTGACCGATCGTAGCGCCTGTGTACTTGCGGTAGGCCAGACCATTTTTTACAGCGATCCAGAGTTTGCGGAGATTGCCGGCGCGCTCCAGGTCGCCCAACACCTCATTCATAATCATGCGCTGGGGCAAACCATCCATCGCCGTTGAACGAATAATCTGTGCGGGATCACCGCAGTCCACATAGCGTTGCAGTGTTTCGCGCGGCACCGGGCTTTCTTCCGTCATCAGAAAACGCGTGCCCATTGCTATGCCGTCGGCACCCCAGGCCAGCGCCGCCAGTAATCCCCGGCCGTCCTTGAAGCCGCCAGCCGCCACAACGGGCACCTTCTCGCCAACCGCATCGATGACCTGTGGAATCAACAGCGTTGTAGGGACGGCCCCCGTGTGGCCACCGCCCTCGCCCCCTTGCACGGTAACCACGTCAGCACCCAGTTCGACCGCCTTCGCCGCGTGCTTGGGCAGGCCCACCGTGGGCATGCACACTACACCGGCGGACTTCAACTTCTGGATAAACTCTGGCCCGGGCGAGCGGGAATAGCTGACTGCACGCACCCCGTGGCGAATCACCATATCAACGATGTCGGCAGCGTTCGGCTGATACATATGGAAGTTCACGCCGAACGGTTTATCAGTCAGCGACTTTACCCGCAGGATGTCGCGCTCCATCTCCTCGGGCGGGATGGTGGCGCCAGCAAGAAAACCAAAGGCACCTGCGTTACAGCTGCCCGCGACCAATTCGGGATGAGCAACCCAGCCCATCGCCGTTTGAACAATGGGATAGCGACAACCCAGCAACTGGGTAAGGCGAGTCTCCAGCGAGGACATTACTGTGCCTCACCCACGGCGGGCACACCCGGGGGATTACCCCTGATTTGCAGGGCGCGCTGATTGTGCGGATCCAGCGCCGCAATCACCGCCAGTTGCTCGGCGGTTGGCGCAGTCGTCTGTGGCACATCATCGGGCACAAACACGGGGTACCCCGTATTTTCCTGTACCTGCTCTACCGTTACCCCCGGATGCAGGGATCGCAGTCGTATCTGGTAGTCAGGTCCGCCGAAATCCATCACGCACAAGTTGGTAATCACCCGGCGTATATCGATATCTGACAGTTGGTGCCCACGCGGCAATCGATCGGGGTTGTAGCCTACGGAGGAAACGAAATCACACTCGCCCTCCATAAACACACGGGGGTTGTGGTCTGGAACAAAGAAACTGTTCGGGTGCGAAATGGAGTTACCCGGAAAACCCCGCGCACCCAGCATCATCACTTTAGGCTTCGCATAAGAGCCACCCAGTGCGGACGTATTTGTTTGGCCGAAGCGGTCGATTTGGGTAGGGCCCAACATGGCATGGCGCTTGCCGCTCCACACGTTGTCGAAAATACGCGAAAAGCCCATCCAGCTTTCGTTCGCCTGCTCAAAGTCAGCATCGCGCTTACCCAATGGATTGGGCTCCGACAGCATAAATGCCTCGGAGTCGGTCATCATGAGATCGGTATTGCTGGTTTTCATCGCAAGACTGGCCGCCAGACGCGGTATGACACCAATCCCCGTCGCCAGTACCTCTCCGTCGTCGTTGAATGCTTCGCTGGCTGCAACGATGCACAACTCTGCCAGGCTAAATTCTGTCATGGTCATTCTCCTGGACGCTCAGTAAGTGGGAAGTTCAATGGAACGAATGGCATCCAGTCCGCCAACGCGGGACTGATACTCCGCTTCGTCCGCCCCAAGGTAGCTGTCCAGGTAGCTCTGGATACCGCCCTCTTTCGCACTGGCGGCGTAGGCTTTGAAGTGTGGCACGTCAAAACCATACAGCGGACTGCAGGAGCTGGGGTGTGCACCCCCGGGGATGGGGATCACGCCGCTGGTTGCCGCTCGCTCCCAGTGCACGTGCCGCGCCTGCTCAGGCGAATGAAAATACTCGCTATCCACCAGTTCATCGCAGGACACCAGCGTGGTGGTGGCTGCCCGGGCAAACCAGTCGTCCATGTAATGATCGGGGCCAGCAATCTGGCAGACACCGCGCGCATCAGCACGGTCTGCGTGTATCAGGGAGACGTCCAGCTTGAGAGCTGGCATTGCGACCCACTCTTTATCGTCGTAGGGGCTGTCGATCAGTTTGATCTCGGGGTTGTGCGTAATAATGTCAGTGCCCAATCCAACCTCGGTGGGAATAAACGGCAAACCCCAGGCTGCGGCACGCAAGCCCAGCAACATCATGCCTTCGTCAATTTCCATCACCTCAAGGCCACCGGATTGGCGCGCTTGCCTGAAGTAAGGTTCCAGGGGAATGAAGTCCAAGGACACAAAGGCAAACACCAATTTGCGAACGCGACCGGCTGCACACAGCATGCCCACATCAGCACCGCCGTAGGCCACAACCGTTAAGTCCTTGACGTCAGAGCGCAGAATCTCCCGCACTAAGGCCATCGGTTTGCGGCGCGGCCCCCAGCCCCCGATGCCGACGGTCATTCCGTCTTCTATCTGCGCCACAGCCTCACTGGCTGTCATTCGCTTATCCATACTTGCTCCTTCTGACCTTCTGTCTCGCTAAGCGACAATGCGCGCCATGCGGTAATCGTGTTTGATGAAGTTCACGCCAAGGGTGCTGTCGGTACGGCGCACGCCATCGATAGCACTGATGCGCCGGTGAATGAAATCCGCCAGGTGCTCGGTATTGCGCACCATGGTGATACCGAGTACGTCCGAACGTCCCAACATCACACCAACAAAGCCCAACTCGGGAATATCCGCCATCGCCTTCGCCACAGCCTGCGTTCTATCGCTGCGGCTGACCTCGACGAAAATATAGGCAAGAGACGCATCACCGAATCGTTCGATATTGGTCACCGCCGTCAGCCGGATATGCCCTTCCGTTTCGAGACGCCGAATACGCGTGCGTACCGTTCCTTCTGCAACACCAAGCTCTGCTGCAATCTGTCGATTACTGGTGCGCGCGTCATGCGATAGCTGTAAAACGATGGCGCGGTCCACAGCATCCAGCGCGCTCCCGCCAGCGTCCGGCCCCGCGGCAAAAAAACTGTTTCCAGTGTTTGTGTTGAAGGGAACCCAGTCCGGCTGGTTCTTCAGCACATCAACCGCCAGCGCCGGTGTCAGGCGCGCCACGCCCGGCACGCGCGCAAGCACCTTACTGGTAAGGGCATAGAGGTCCTGCGCATCGCGCGCGCAGACCAAGACTTCAATGTCCTGTGCCCCAACCACAACGTTGACCGAGAACACCGCAGGCAGCGCCGCAAGATCACGGGCAACATCCTCCGGTGAGCGACCGTCTACCTGCACACCAATGGAGAGCAGCAATCCATATCCCGCCGCATCAATATCGGTGACTGCCACCACTCGTAACACGTTGGACTCTTCCAGGCGTTTGATGCGGCTGCGCACTGTCGCTTCTGTCAGCCCCAGTTCTTTGGCCATACCGCGGTAGGGTGCTCGGCCATCGGCGCGAAGCTGCGCGATGATGCCGGCGTCCGCATCGTCCAGCGAGATATCTGGCAGCGCAGTATCTGTCGCCATCTGATTCACGCCATCTCCCTGGCAGCGCGTTCGCGCAGTTGGCCCTTGAGCACCTTGCCACCCGCGTTCATCGGCAGCTCATCAACGATGACCGCCGTTCGAGGCACCTTGTAATTCGCCATGTTCTGGCGGCTCCAGGCGACAATTTCCTCTGCACTTATCGATGCTTCGGGCGCCGCTACGATGTAGGCCCGGGCGACCTCGCCCAAGCGCTCATCGGGCACGCCGATAACCGCCGCCCTAGCAACGCCGGGCATGGAACACAGTGCGTTTTCGATCTCGGCGGGATAGCAGTTGAAGCCGCCAACGATGAACATGTCCTTGATACGATCGGTGATGCGCACATAACCGTCCTCATCCATCACGCCCACATCACCGGTTTTCAGCCAACCCTCGCCAGTAACGGCTTTTGCGGTCTCTTCCGGGTTATCCAGATAACCCTGCATGACGTTGAAGCCACGGCACCAAATCTCACCTTCAGTGCCGGCAGGCACTGTCTCACCGTTAGCATCGACGAGTTTGACCTCGACCCCGTTCATGGCGCGACCCGAACTGTGCGAAATACGCTCGGGGCTGTCCTCGGCGCGGCACAGGGTGACGACCCCGCAGCTCTCGGTCAGCCCGTAAGCGGTCACCACAACCTCGAAGCCCAGCACCTCTCGCATGTCTTCCACCAGCTTTACCGGTACCGGTGCTGCACCTGTTACCGCCAGGCGTAAGCTACTGAGATCGAAGGCGTCACGTTGTGGGTAGGCGAGCAGCGACTGATAAATCGTTGGCGGGCCGGGAATCATCGTGATCCTGTCGCGCTCGATCTGGGCCACAACAGCATTCAGGTCGAAGCTGAGCACAGGCAGTATGTGGGCACCGCGAATCATGGCGGCCAGCCAACCGGCCTTATAGCCGAACGAGTGGAAGAAGGGATTGATGATCAAATAGTTGTCGTCTTCCCTCAGGCCGACTGTGCCGCTCCACTCTGCAAAGGTACGAATATTCTGGGCATGCAGCGTGATGACGCCCTTCGGATTGCCCGTGGTGCCGGATGTGAAAAGGATGTCCAGCACATCATCGCCAGTGATCGCAGTCTCGCATGCAAGCTGTTGCGACTCATCGATCGCATCGGCGCCATAAAGGAAGTCACTCCAAGGCATCGTACCCGCTGCCTCACCCCGCAGGCATACCGTCAACGCCAGCGATGGCAGTGCCTCATCCTTCAGCAGTTCCGGGTAGTTCACACCGAGAAATTCATCCACGGTGAACAGGGCTTTCGCACCACTGGCTCGCAGAATGTATGCGGCCTCGGGGCCCTTCAAGCGGGTATTCAGGGGCACCAAAACTGCGCCAACGCTCTGGGCGCCAATCGCAGCGAGTATCCACTCGTGGACATTCGGTGCCCAAATGGCAATGCGATCACCGTGCGCAATACCTGCCGCCATGCAGGCGCGCGCACTTCGGCGACGCCACTGATCCAGTTCCGCGTAAGTCAGCCGGGTGTCACCGTCGGTAATCGCCGGCCGCGCACCGAATCGCCGGGCGGCATCAGCCACCAGCGCAGGCAGGGTTGTGGGAAGTGCAGACGACATATGCGCGCTAAATTAACGAATTCTGCGCTCAACAATAATCAGAATTCGGGTAATTGGCAAACTATGCGTAGATATGCGGCCTGATTACTACGCATATTGTAATAACTGGTGCAATAAGTTGTGCAACGCGCTAGCGCGGAACCGCAGCCGCGCATGACCGGTATTACAGGTGGCTAATACCAGCAGTGGGCGGGGGCCGAATCGCCTCGACCTGGCCGCTTTGAGTTCCGCCGGGGCAACCGGCCGGGCAATTCGCCAAGCCGGCCGGTCGCGCGACGGTTAGCTAGCGTCGGGGAACGCGTAGTCTTCGAACTGCTCCCGCAATCCCACCTTGTGGATTTTGCCCGTCGCACCGTGGGGCAGTTCTTCCACAAACTCCACCGCGTCTGGCACCCACCATTTGGCAATCTTTCCATCAAACCAGGCCAGGAGTTCTTCGGCTGTGAGGTCTTCACCACCCGGCGCCTTCACGGCAACCAGAAGCGGCCTCTCACTCCACTTGGGGTGATAGCGTCCAATGACCGCAGACTCCGCCACCTTAGGATGATCCGTGGCCACGTTTTCCACATCGATGGAAGAAATCCACTCGCCGCCCGACTTAATCACGTCTTTGGTGCGGTCGGTGATCGCCATGTAACCCTCGGGGTCGATGGTCGCCACATCGCCGGTCTCAAACCAACCGTTCTCGGCGTGTGCGTCGGAACCGTCCAGCTTGAAGTAGCTGGAGCAAATCCACGGACCGCGTACCTTCAGCGAACCAAACGCCTGGCCATCCCAGGGAAGCTCTTTGCCTGCATCGTCGACAATCTTCATTTCCACGCCGAAGACCGGTCTACCCGCTTTCAGGCGCTGCTTGGCAAATGCCTCCGGTGTATAGCGGTCTCGCTGGGCCGTACAGGCGTTAACAGTACCCAACGGACTCATTTCGGTCATGCCCCAGCCAACGCGGGTCTCCACACCGTAGGTGTCGAAGTCTTCCATCACCGACAGCGGACAGGCAGCGCCGCCCACCAGAACACGCTGCAAGCTCTCGATGGTCTCGCCAGATCCCTTCAGGTGCGCCAACAGACCCAACCACACGGTGGGCACACCCGCGGACATGGTGACGCCCTCTTCATTGATCAGTGCAGAGAGTGTTTGTCCGTCACCCATTTTATTGCCGGGGAACACCAACTTGGCGCCAACCATCGGGCAGGAGTAAGGGTTGCCCCAGGCATTCACATGGAACATGGGCACAATGGGCAGCACCACATCCGAGCCCGACAGCCCCATCACATCAGGCATGGTCGATGCGTAGGCATGCAAAATGGTTGAGCGGTGACCGTACAGCACGCCCTTGGGGTTGCCCGTGGTACCCGAGGTGTAACACAGGGCACAGGCATCGTTTTCGTTCAGTTCAGGCCAGTCAAAATCGCGGCTGTGGGAATTGATCAGCGTCTCGTAACACATCAGGTTCTCGAGCTCCGACGCCGGCATATTTGCCTCGTCGGTCAGCACTACCCAACCCTTTACGCCGGGGCACTGGTCCGCAATCGCGGCCACCAGCGGCACAAAATCCCGGTCCAGGAAGACGTAGCGATCTTCGGCGTGATTGATGATGTAAACCAACTGCTCCGGAAACAATCGCGGGTTAATGGTGTGACAAACGTAGCCGCTGCAGGCCGACGCATAATAGGTTTCGAAATGGCGGTAATCATTCCACGCCAGGGTGGCTATGCGATCGCCACGGCCCAGACCCCATTCAGCCATGGCATTGGCGAGTTGCCCTGCACGTCCAAAGGCTTCGCGGTAGTTATACCGATGCCGCGGATTGTCATGCGTGACAGACACAATCTCCACATCGCCGTTCACGCGAACAGCATGCTCCATGATTGAGGTGATGGTCAGGTGCGTACCCATCATCAGTCCGTTCATGGGTTTCTCCTCTTGTTTATTCTTAGACAGATAGCTATTGGCTGTTTACCACTGCAGCGCGAGATCAGGTCAGCGCCCAGATACCGGCATCGGCGTCGTGACGGGCCCGACCCTCGTCGGCCAGCTTGATCAGATGCGCCGACATTGACAGTTTGGCCCACTCGTGCCGCTCGGTATCCACATCGTCGTAGACCACGGCCACCAGTGTATCCAGATCTGCGGGGCCGGTCTGTTCAAGGCCCGCAACAACCTTGGCTTCCCGGGCCAGGCGATGCTTTACGAGATGCTCCACCTCGGCGCGGCAATCATCGATCATCTCACCATGACCCGGCGCTACGCGCTGCACGGGATAGTCCAGCAGCAACTGAAGCGACGCGATGTAAGCGCTCATATCCCCGCCCGGGGGTACGATAACAACCGTTGAACCGCTCATGATGTGGTCACCAGCGAAGACAACACCCTCTTCCTCGAGCAGGTAGCAAAAATGATTGCTGACGTGCCCGGGCGTATGCAGTGCTCTCAGGCGAAATTCCGGCGCTTGCAGCACCTCGTCATGCTGGATGCGCCAGTCTGGATTGAACGTATCATCCTGAAATCGGTCATCCGCTGGCAATGCGCCAATGACCTGTGCGCCAGTGGCGGCGGCAACACCCTGCCAGGCAGGGGAATGGTCTGGGTGGGTGTGGGTGCAGACAATCCAGCGAATGCGGCCTTCACCGGCAGCCAGAATGGCATCGACATGCTCAGGCAATGCGGGACCGGGGTCCAACACCGCCACCTCGTCGTTGCCAATCAAATAGGTATTGGTGCCCGGGCCGGTCATGATGCCGGGGTTTGGTGCAACCAACCGCCTGATCAATGGACTGAGCCGGAAAGGAACGCCGTGATCAAACATCGAGATCAGGCCAGACCGGCAATTGGCACAACGGGGTTCACATCCGCGTCGTAATCCACACCGTCGACTTCAAACCCGAACAGCTGCAGGAATTCCTGCCGGTAACCGTCGAAGTCTGAGAGCTCCCTGAGATTGCCCGTATTAATCTGGTCCCAGAGCTCGGCGACCTCAGACTGAATTTCAGGCGTTAGCTCTTTTCCATCGGCACGCAGGCGACCTTCATCATCCAGGGTCGGCGTAGCGCCATAGAGTGAATCACGAAACAGGCCATCGATCTGCTCGATACAGCCCTCGTGAACACCGTGCGCCTTCATCACTTTAAAGAGAATCGCGAGGTAAATAGGCATCGCGGGAATCGCTGCCGAGGCCTGAGTGACAACCGCCTTCAACACAGAGACCCGTGCATCACCGCCGCGGGCAGCCAATTGCTGGCGTATATTGATCACACGCTTGTCGAGATCCTGCTTGGCCGCACCAATGGTACCGTGCCAATAAATATCCCAGGTGATCTTCTCGCCAATGTAAGTGAAGGCGGTGGTCTTCGCGCCATCGGCCAGCACACCCGCCTCGTCCAGCGCATCAATCCACATCTGCCAGTCTTCGCCGCCCATCACTGCAACGGTATTGTCGATCTCGTCCTGCGAGGCCGCCTCCAGGTGAAACTCCTGGATTTCGCCTTTGTCGGTGTTAATGCCTTTCTGGGTAGAGTCGCTGCCGATAGGTTTCAGTGTGGAGCTGTGCAGTTCGCCGGTGACCGGATGCTGCCGACGCGGTGCAGCAAGGCTGTACACCACGAGATCAACCTGACCCATATCCTGCTTGATAATATCGATGGCCTGCTGTTTCACTTCCGCGCTGAAGGCGTCGCCATTGATGCTCTTTGCATACAAGCCGGCTGCTTCTGCCTGCTGGTGAAAGGCCGCCGAGTTGTACCAGCCAGCCGTACCCGGCTTGCGCTCGGTGCCCTCTTTCTCAAAGAAGATACCCAGGGTTGAGGCTTGCGCACCAAACGCAGACGTGATGCGCGACGCAAGTCCATATCCCGTGGAGGAACCAATCACCAGAACCCGCTTTGGTCCCTGATCTATCGGCCCATTGGATTTGACGTAATCAATCTGTCGCTGAATGTTGGCAGCACAACCTGCCGGGTGAGTCGTGGTACACAAAAAACCGCGTACGCGGGGTTTTATAATCATTAGCGCTGGTTTCCTGACGCGTTTCACAGGTGCGGCGAGTGTAGCACAGCCACCCCTATGCGAAACGGCGAGCGAGGCCACCAAACCTGACGCTCAACGTGGCGTCTAAGTGAGGGCCGCTACTGCTGCGGCACGCCTGTGTGCGACGCCATGTTGCTGATCCACACCGTTTGGTAGGGCTTTAGTTCGAACTGCTGCGCGCGATCAGAGTAGACCTCACCGCTGATGAGATCCTGCCAGCGTTCCGCATCTATCAGGTTCAGCTCTGCCAGTCGCAGCATCTGCGGTGTGTCGCTGACATTGCTAATACAAAAAATACTCTGGCGTCTGTCCATGCTCTGCCGCCAGAAACCAAACAGAGCGCTGCCCAGCTGCAGGGTGAACTGCACAGCGTTAGGGTGAAATGCGGCCTGCTGCCGACGAACCGCCAACAGGTTCTTGATGCCGGCAAACACAGCGCCGTGGTGACGTTGATCATCCGCCAGGGCTTCCTCCAACTCGGGGAGATCCCACTGGTGCCGATTAATGGAGCGGTTCTGACCCGTGTGCTCCACACGGGCATAGTCATTACGCGTGCCTAACAGGCTATGTATGTAGATCCCAGGTATTCCCTCCAGGCCCAGCATGATGGCATGCGCGCAGATGAACCGCTGCAGCCCATAGGCATCTGCTCCGTTTACCGTTCCCTGCAATGCATCAAATAGCGAGATATTGATCTCGTAAGGCTTGTTCTGCCCGCTCTCCAGTGCTCGGTACGAGATATGCCCACCGAAGCCCGCCATGGTGCGAATCAGCGTATCCAGTTCCTCGTCGGACAACAAACCCTCTGCTGGGCGCAGCCCAATGCCGTCGTGTGACGCAATAAAGTTGAAGTAGGCCGTGCCGTGTTGCGGCGGCGGCATACTCATAATCCATTGTTTGAGGTAGGTGCAGTCGCCTGTTACCAATGTGTTCAGCAGCAAAGGCGGCAGAGAAAAGTTGTACACGCAGTGCGCTTCGTTCGCGTTGCCAAAGTACGAGAGGTTTTCGCGGTTGGGAATGTTGGTCTCGGTAATGAGTACTGCGTCCTCGCGCGCGTGCTCAACGAGCGTTCGCAGTAAGCGGACGACCTCGTGCGTTTGCGGCAGGTTGAGACTGCTGGTTCCGGGCACTTTCCACAGAAAGGCAATGGCATCCAGGCGAAAGATACGGACACCGCTATCCAGATACTGGCGAACGATGGCAGTGAACTGCTTCAGGACATCAGGATTCCCAAAGTCCAGGTCCACCTGATCATGACTAAATGTGCACCAGACATGCCGCGTACCATCCACAGCCTCCACAGCACGCAACAGGGAACTGGTGCGCGGCCGAACCACTGCCGACAGGTCATCATCCGGCTTGGCTGTTTTGAAATAACCAGCGCCCGGCTCACGATTCTTGAGAAAGTTATCGAACCAAAGACTGCGCGCAGAGCAGTGATTGATCACCAGGTCCGCCATCAAATCGAAGCACTCATCCAGCGCCGTGATATCGGCCCAGTTACCCAACGCCTCATTCACACTGGAGTAATCCAGCACTGAGAACCCGTCGTCAGAACTCCAGGGGTAGAAAGGCAGCAGATGCAGCGCACTCACCGAACCCGACAGGTGGCTGTCGGCAAAACGCTTCAGGGTGTGCAGGGGCTTCTCGCCCTCACATTGCAGCGTGTCGCCATAGGTAATAACGATGGCATCTCGTTGATCCCAATGATTGATGTGCTGATGTGGCGCATGGTCAACCGACGCTAACCGCATCAACCCGACCAGCTCATCAGCAAGCAGGGGTACATCGCCTTCTGCCAGCGCGCTGCCGTAGATCAGTCGGAGATGTTGCTGCACACGGTCGCGCAGCACTTCACCAGGGTGCAGTTCTTGTACTGTCATCTCAGGTGCCGACGAGTTCCGCGTGATCTTGCTCAACAGCATCCAGCAACCTGTCCAATACATCGGGCATGGCGCTTGTCACGCGTGACCAGCTGGGAATGAACGGGCGTTCCATGGGGCGATCCAGGAAGGCTTCGCCCGCTTTCATTATATTCTCTGCAAAGAGCTCCACCGCCTTTTCTTCCGTGTGTATATCCAGACTCAGGCCATTCATCACTGCATCATTGTGATAGGTCTCTACAAAGTCCAGAGCGATGCGGTAATAGGTCGCCTTCAGTGAACGGAAAGTCTCGCTGTTAAATGTTACGCCACGAGTTGCCAGTTTTCTGAATAGCGCCTTGGCAATATCGATGGACATCTTGGACAAACCACCGCTGTCGTCACCTGCAGACAAGTCCTGGTGTTTATGATCGTAGACCTCTGCAATATCCACCTGGCACAACCTGTTGTTCGCATAGTTCCGGTACATCTCCGAAAGCACACCGATCTCAAGGCCCCAGTCGCTGGGAATACGAATATCAGTCAGCACATCGCGCCGAAAAGAGAACTCGCCCGCCAATGGATAGCGAAAGCTATCCATATACTCCAGGTATTCCATATCACCGAGTGTCTTTTTCAAGGCCCGTAGCAACGGCGTTACCAGCAAGCGGCTGACGCGGCCATTGATCTTGCCGTCTGCCACCCTGGCGTAAAAGCCCTTGCAGAATTCGTAGTTAAATCGCGGATTAGCCACCGGGTAGATTAAGCGCGCGAGGAGTCGCCGGTCGTAGGTTGTGATGTCACAGTCGTGCAAAGCCACTGATTCGGTGCGGCCCGAGGCTAGCGTATAGCCCATGCAGTACCACACATTGCGCCCCTTCCCCATTTCCCGGGGCGCGAGATCATGGGACTGCAACTCGGCATCAAGGGCTTTGAGTCGAGGGCCATCGTTCCACAGTACACGGTGACGCTGTGGCAGACGATCAAAGAATGCGAGCGCCGCCCCATACTGCGACGCATCTGCCCTATCGAGGCCAATAACGATCTCAGACAGGTAGGGAACCTGCGCGATTTGACCCAGTATTGCGGGCAGCGCCTCACCTTCGAGCTCCGAATAAAGCGAGGGCAGAATCAGCCCCATCGGGCGCTGCTTTGAAAAGCCCTGCAGCTCGGATTCAATGGCCTCAATCGGTCGTTGATCCAAATCGTGCAAGGTCGTGATTATGCCGTTCTGATAAAAATCGCCCATCTCAAATACCCTGTTAAACCTGCTCGCCTTCCAGCCAATGAAACACACCCTCGGCCCAACCCTCAGGACCGATAGCTTCACTGCGGTAGACAGCAAAATCGCTATCCAGCCTTGGAAACTCATGAACCGGTGAGCGCACTAACACGGCCGCATCTGCGGCGGCCAGCATGGCCACGTCATTATGGGAGTCGCCCAGTGCCAGCACTTTCACTGCGGCGCCAGCATAGTCTGCGTATCGATCGCGCAAATTTCTCAATGCCCGACCTTTATCCGCGTCTCCACCTACGGCAAGAAACCGACCACCACGTTGCACACGGGCGCCCATGGACTCCAGCATACGGATGAATTCGGACTGTCGATCCTCACTCCCCAACCAAGCGACGGGCTCAGTGAACTCGCGCTGATTGGCGCGTCGCGCTGCCTCCAAGCTCAGGCCGGTTACTTCGCTAACCCACTGATCGCCACCAGCGGCAAAGCTCTCGAACTCGCCGGCAAAGTCTGTTTTCACTGCATCCAAACACTGAAGCCAATGCGCACGCGGTTGCGCCAGTGGTGACCGATCGTCTTCGGCTTCGGTGGGTGTTACGGCGGGACCAAAGTAGCCACTGGGCACTGCGATTCCCGCGCCGTTCTCGACGATGTAGGGGTGCCAATTCCCCATGGCTTCCCGCAGCGCCTGCATCTCCGCCCGCGTTTTGCTGGACGCCAAAATCACGGGAACACCGGCATGCTCCAGCGCATTCAACGCTGTCTCGGCGGCGGTGTAATCGTAGGTGTAGTGGTCTAGAAGCGAGCCATCCAGATCCGTCACGACGATGCGCGATGTGGACGCCGCCACGGGTGCTATCACGGCTCGCTGCTCACAATGCCACGGTAGGAAGCGAGGCAGCGATCAGAGCCCAGCGTGAACAGATGGTCCACCGCGGTTGGCAGAGTTTTCAGGCCGTGGCGCGTGAGTCGTTCGAAGTGCGCCACGAATCGCTCCAGCGCAGCACCGGACAGCATTTGCTCGCTCATGCCGCCGCGGGCCAGGGCGAGTTTCTCTTCCTGCTCCTGGCGCCATCGCAGCGCGCAGTCAAACGAAGGTGCCCGCAGCATCAGCCATTCATCAACCTGCGCATACAATGGCGGAAAATCCTGAGCGAGACGGCGATTCACAAAACGGCGCCACACGCCCGTAGGATCCTCTTCCCGCTCCAGCGAGTTCACAGGGTCGATCAGCGCATCCTGTGTTTGTGGGCGCACCCCCATACACCAGCCTTCAATAAAGATGATCCTGGGCACCAGTCCAGCGGCTTCCCACTCGCCTTCTGGCGCGCGATCATCGCTGGCTTTATCAAACCGGGGTAGCACCACGGTCTCTGCCAGTTCGCGGTCGCAAAGCGCATTGATGGTATCGATCAGCAGCGGCACCTCGTGCGTTCCCGGCACGCCACGCGTGATGAGCAGCGGATGCACGGCCTCGGCAAGCCGCTCTCTCTCAGACTTGGATAGATACACATCGTCCAGTGACAGACACACCGCGGGCACACCGTGCATTGCCAGTGCGGCAACCAGATACTTGGACAGGGTGGTTTTGCCGGAACCCTGGCAGCCATTTAAGCCAACCACCAGAGGCGCATCTGCACCGTTTTGGCGCAGTATTAAATGCGACACCAAGGGCGCGAACCATTTTCGTGCACTCACGCCATAGGTATCGGGAAGCTGTTCCTGTTGCAGGAAGGCGTGCTCCCAATCCGCCAGCTCCCGCCTGTTATCGCTTGTAGTCAAGGGTATCCATCAGATCCTCTATACCAACGATTACAGCACTATCCGTGCCAAGGGGCACTGTTTTGGTGAATTGCCCCGTCCTAGAGCACCAGGCGCCGAATATCTGCAAGCAGCAGTTTAAGGGTGGCGCAGAAGCGACCCGCATCGCCGCCGTTGATCACGCGATGATCGTAGGACAACGACAGTGGCAGCAGCTTGCGCGGCTGGAACTGCTCGCCGTCCCAAACAGGTTGGATCTGGGCATTGGAAATACCGAGAATGCCTACCTCGGGCGCGTTCACTATCGGCGTAAAGCCACGCCCACCTATGCCGCCCAGGCTGGACAAAGTAAAACACCCGCCCTGCATCTCGGCGGGCTTGAGCTGCCGATCTCGCGCTTTCGCGGCCAGCTCCAGCACCTCTTCGGCCAACTCCCAGACCGACTTTTGGTCCACATCACGAAGCACGGGTACTAGCAGGCCTGCGGGTGTATCTACCGCCATACCCAGGTGCACGTACTGTTTGTACACCAAGGATTCGCCGTCGGCAGAGAGCGATGCACAGAATTTAGGATGCTCTTTCAGCGCCGCAGCAACCGCCTTGAGTAGGAATGGCATCGGCGTTAGCCGGGTTCCCCGCGCCTCCGCTTCGCCGGCCAGGCTCTTTCTAAACGCTTCCAGCTCGGTGATATCGGCATCTTCGAACTGCGTGACATGAGGAACGTTCAACCAGCTACGCTGCATGTTCGTCGCTGTTAGTTTGTCCATCCGCGAGCGTGACACCACTTCGACGTCACCAAAGGCCGAGAAGTCGACCTCCGGGATTGCGGGAATACCCGCGCCCCCACCTTGCGCCGACGATGTGTCTGACAGTGCCGCCTGTACAAAGGCGTGCACATCTTCCTTAAGTAGCCGTCCGCGAGGGCCTGTGCCGGGGACCCGGCTTAGATCAACGCCCAGTTCCCGCGCCAGTTTGCGCACCGCAGGCCCTGCATAGACTTTATCGTCCGCGGCTTGTTTGCCGCCGGGTGACTTGGCCGACTGGGGTGACGGCGCAGCGGATTGAGAGGATACTGCGGGGGGCGCGCTTGTCGCCGACTTGGATGTGCTCGGCTCTGGCGAAACGGCTTTCTGCTCGCCCGCTGCCTGGCTGCTTTGCCCTGACTGAACACCCAGGGTTAGCAATTCCGCTCCCTGAGTCACACTATCGCCCTCGCTCACCAGCCAGGCGATGACAGTACCTGAATGTGTAGACGGCACCTCCATAGAGGCTTTATCAGACTCCAGCACGCAAAGCGTATCGCCTTCGCTCACCTCATCGCCGAGCTTCACACTGAGCTCAATCAGATCCACCGCATCGTCAGTCCCAATGTCTGGCACACTGATGGTAATGCTGGACTCACTTTTAGCGCGCGCATCAGTGGTTTCATTTGACGGCGCATCAACGGTCTCATTCAGCTCAGGCGCCTCAGGAGATGCTGCGTAGCCGGCCTGACCGGCTTCTGAAGAAACCGCTTCCTCGGGCTGCTCTTTTTGCGCTGGCGGCGCTGCGTCCCCGATATCTCCTTCGGTTTCAATCACCGCAACTGGCGAGCCCTCGGCCAGTTCATCACCCACGGCAACCAGCCACTCCATCAGCGTTCCCGCCAGCGTGCTGGGGATCTCCATGGATGCCTTATCTGATTCCAGAACCAGCAAACTTTGGTCTACGACAACTTGCTCGCCCTGCTGAACCAGCAACTCGATAACCTCGGCACCCTCGGCACCGCCAATGTCCGGAACATTTACCTGTTGTTTAGCCACGCTATAGTCCTTTGCTGTTCGCGCAGATCAGGCCTGCATCGGGTCAATTTTGTCGGGGGAAATACCGAGGTCCCGCATCGCTTCGCTGACCTTTGCCGCCGGAAATTTGCCCTCATCGGCCAACGCCCGAAGCGCTGCCAGCACGACATACTCACGACTGACCTCGAAGAAGCGGCGCAATTTCTGACGGGTATCGCTACGGCCATAACCATCCGTCCCCAGCACCGTGAAATGCCCTGGGACAAACTCGCGAATCTGATCGGTGTGCGCCTTGATGTAGTCGGTAGCCGCGATGAAAGGCCCGGTGCTGTTGCGCAACAGTGCAGTCACATAAGGAACGCGGGGCTCTTCTTCCGGGTGGAACAGGTTCCAGCGCTGGGCAGCTTTCCCCTCACGTTGAAGCTCATTCACGCTGGTCAGGCTCCAGACATCCGCAGTCACGCCGTATGACGCCTCCAGCATTTCCGCCGCGGCCTCAACCTCCCTGAGGATAGCTCCGGCACCCATCAGCTGGACGCGGTGTTCGCCTTTTTCAGCTCCCCTGCGCAGCAGGTACATGCCTTTAACAATGCCGTCCTCTACACCCTGCGGCATTTCCGGCTGGGTGTAGTTCTCGTTCATCGTGGTGATGTAGTAAAACGTGTTCTCGCCCTCGGCAAACATCCGGCGCAGTCCGTCCTGGATGATCACTGCCAGTTCATAGGCATAGGCTGGGTCGTAGCTCACGCAGTTGGGAATCGTGCTGGACAATAAATGACTGTGCCCATCCTGATGCTGCAAGCCCTCGCCATTCAGGGTGGTGCGCCCTGCTGTCGCACCAATGAGGAAGCCCCGCGCCTGGCTGTCACCGGCGGCCCATGCCAGGTCGCCAATGCGCTGGAAACCAAACATCGAGTAGAAGATGTAGAACGGCACCATCGGGTAGTCGCTGACACTGTAGGACGTTGCCGCCGCTAGCCAGGCCGAGAATGCGCCCGCCTCATTGATACCCTCTTCGAGAATCTGGCCCTGTTTGTCCTCTTTATAGAACATGATCTGGCCGGCATCGTGCGGCGTGTACTGCTGCCCAATAGAGGAATAAATGCCCAATTGTCGGAACATGCCCTCCATACCGAAGGTGCGCGCCTCGTCAGGTACGATGGGTACCACGCGCTCGCCGATGGCCTTGTCTTTCACCAGCGTTGACAGGATCCGGACAAATGCCATGGTGGTCGATATCTGCCGCTTGCCACTGCCTTTCAGCTGCCCATCAAAGGCATCCAGAGCGGGTGCTGACAACAGCTCTGGGGCATGGCGCCGAACGGGCAGTGAACCTCCCAGCTCCTCGCGCCGCTGGCGCATATAGCGCATTTCGGGACTGTCAGGAGCCGGCCGGTAATAAGGCACATCTTTAAGCTCTTCATCACTGATTGGAATGGCAAAGCGATCACGGAAGGCTTTGAGGCTCTCCATATCCAGTTTCTTGAGGGAATGGGTTTCGTTGTTAGCTTCCCCCGCCTCGCCCATACCGTAGCCCTTCACGGTCATCGCCAGGATCACGGTGGGACGTTCCGTTTGCGCAACAGCCTGCGCGTAGGCGGCATACACCTTGTAGGGATCATGTCCGCCCCGATTCAGGTACATGATGTCCTCATCGGAAAGGTCACTGACCAGGTCCAGCAACTCCGGATACTTACCGAAGAAATGCTCACGGGTGTATGCACCGCCGTTGTATTTGTAGTTCTGCAACTCGCCATCGCAGACCTCGTCCATGCGCTGCTGCAGCAACCCGGTATCGTCGCGCTCCAGGAGAGGGTCCCACTTGCGCCCCCAAATAACCTTGAGCACATCCCAACCCGCGCCGCGGAACACACCTTCCAGTTCCTGAATGATCTTGCCGTTGCCACGCACAGGCCCGTCCAGCCGCTGCAGGTTGCAGTTCACCACAAAATGCAGGTTGCCAAGCTTCTCACGACCGGCCAAAGCGATAGCGCCCAGCGACTCTGGCTCGTCGCACTCCCCGTCACCCATAAAGCACCACACGTTGCGATCAGCATGGTCCAGCAAGCCTCGACTGGCCTGGTACTTCATGACGTGCGCCTGATAAATCGCCTGGATGGGGCCAAGTCCCATGGAAACGGTCGGGAACTGCCAGTAGTCAGGCATCAACCAGGGATGGGGATACGACGAAAGGCCGTTGCCGTCGACTTCACGACGGAAATTATCGAGCTGGTCTTCGTTTAATCGGCCCTCGAGATAAGAGCGCGCATACATGCCAGGCGCGCTATGGCCTTGATAGAACACCAAGTCGCCGGGATGGCCTCCCTCAGTGCCTCTAAAAAAGTAGTTACAGCCGATGTCGTACAAAGTCGCGCTGGAGGAGAATGAGGAAATGTGGCCACCCAGCCCCTCATCGTTGTCATTGCCCCGCATCACCATCGCCAGTGCATTCCATCGCACCAGCGAGCGTATGCGCCGCTCCATGAACAGGTCACCGGGCATCTGGCGCTCATCAGCCGGGGCAATGGTGTTGCGGAACGGGGTCGTGATAGCAGCCGGCAGGCGAACGCCGATTTCGGCGGCATGCTTGGCCACATCCAGCATTAACTGGCTGGCCCGCGTCGCCCCGCCGTGCTTGACCACATCGTCAAGGGCGTCCATCCACTCGCGGGTTTCTATAGGATCCAGGTCATCGATCATGGGCGTTCAGCGCTCCTGCGACTGTATTGCTGGGCGTATTTCGCTGTCTGGCGCCGCGCTCTTGTGCGCCTGCATCTGCGATCAGATCAAGTGGATTCCTAAAAAGAACCTTGCCACGAAATATGCCGTCATTTAGAAACTCTCTGCCGGGCAAACTCGGCAACATTGCAGACCGGCTGGTCATTTTTCACGCAGCTCGGCCGCAAAGCGTGTAGTAATACTACAGTTTGGATGGCACTATCGCCATAAAGTGCCGTTATAGAACGGTTAATCGGGGAATATTTGCGGCCTTTGCTGGCCCAATTACGCGCTGGGGCGCGGCAAGAATGTAGTCAAACTACAAAATGGAGCGGGCGCGCTCTGTAGCCCACCCGCTTCCGATGATGGCTTACTGAATAACGTAACGCGCGTGATCAGCCTTGATCTGCGCCGCACTGTCTAGACGCTGTGCACCCAGGTCAGGGAACTTACCCCAGCGGCCCGCTGTGACCACCTGCAAGCTGTGAGCCTGATTGAGGAAGTGCTGCTGGAAATACGCGAGCCAGTCGTCGAGGGCCACCCCCGAGATCGTATCCGCGAGCCGCTGCTTGTCATCAAACTGGTACTGCTTCTTGGCGATGGACTGCCAGTAAAACTCCGCGCGCTCCCAAAGATTTTTGTCCGGCCGCCTCAGGTCATTCACCAGCGCCGCCTTGTGACGCTCAAACTGTGCGGCATCCAGCTCGCCAGGTACGCGTGCCATGAACTCGCTCATAGCAGTGCTGACTTCCGGCGCGCTGTGGCTGGGCGACTGTATCAATAACACCAGCGCCGGCACATCCAGCTGTGCCCATGAGAAGCTGCTCACCACGTATCCCAATTGTTGCTCGGTACGCAGCTGCTGGAAAAAGCCGGACTTGGTGACTTGCCCGGCCAGGGCCGTGGCCGCGCGATCGGCGTAGCTGTTACCGCCACCCTGCAGATACCAGGCGATCACAGAATCGGAGTGATCAACAGCCACGGTATACTGCAAATTCTCGCCAGGGGCGAGTTTAAGGACTTCCAATGGCGGTAAAGACACGGGCTCGCCTGAGGCAAGCAGAGGCTCAAGCGTGGTGGCCAGGGAAGCAGGTGCGCCCGCTGTGTAATTACCAAACAGCAGACTCTCGGCCGTCGCCGATGCCCAGAAGGCTGTGCTGTATTGCTGCAAGTCTTCCAGAGACAGCTGCTTCAGCCCATTGATAATGGCTTGTTCGCCCCATTGGCCGTAAAGGATGGCCTCGCGTAGATCGTCAATCACCTGGCTGCTCGGGCGCTTGGCCACCGCATTCTCCAGATTGCGGATCATGTTTCTGCGAATGTTCTCAAAGCGGTCTTCACTGAACTGGGGCGACCGGATCGCCTCTACCAGCTGCGCCAGCAGAACCTCTTGTTTGTCGGTGTAACCACTCAAGCGCAGTGACACGCCCTGTGAGTGTTTGTAGAAACTGAAATTCAGGCCCGCCAATAATGCCGGATAGGTCAGCTCATTCACCGAGTCCTGTAACAAGTTGGTGTACATCAGGGCTGAGGCCGCATTCTCCGGCGTGCCGCCGACCAACGGAGAACGGAAGTTCACAGACAACGCACCTTTGGGGATGCGGAATTCGTCATCCTGCTGAAACCAAATGGTTTGACGCTGCTGTTCAAGCCGGCGCTCGGGGATCTCGGGATTATCCTCGCTGATCGCTACCAGCGACACATCCTCAGCGATAAAGGGGTTGGGCGCCGGGAGTGCAAACACTGCGGGCTCTACCGGTACTTCCCATCCGGCAACGCGCTCCCCGGCCAGCGTTTGAGCGCTGTAGGCCACCTCGTAGTACTGGCTCTTGCGGTCTGTCATGGCGGTTTTATCGGTGAACACCACCAATGCGCGTTCAGGTCGCACGTACTCCAGCAGTGAACTGAGCTCATCCGCCCGGTAGTCATCCATAATGTAGGGCCCGCGCAGGATGTCTTCCGGGGCGTAGTAGTGCATGCCACTGGAGAGTGCACTCACATAGCCAATGGCCGACGATTCTTCGCGGAACCGGAACGAGAGTGCCGCCAGCGCGGATTGCTCTTCGTACAAGCGCTGCTGTGGACCGGCCTCACGCAGCATGACGACGTAGTCGAACATCAACTGCAGTACTCTGTCGTAATCTGCAGCGCCCGCCTCGGTCAACGTTACATTGATCGACAACAATGCACCGCCGCGCCAACCCAGGCCCGCACCGGCCGACAGGCTCTCCGCAAGACCCTCTGCCTTCAGCTGAGACAGCAGGCTACCCGTACCCTCATGCCCCAACAGGTTACTCAGGTAGTTCGCAGGTTTAACGTGATAGTCATCGCGAAAGTCCGGAATCTGGAAGCTCGCCGACAAACTGCGAGAAGTCGCCTGAGGCTCAACCTGCACCAGCAGGGGCAAATCGGCGTCTTTGAACAGGGGCGCCTCAATCTGCGGCGGCTGGTAATCACGATTGGGCACCGCGTTAAACATAGGTGTCACCAATGCTTCCAACTCATCCAGAGACTCATTGCCCAGCACCACCAGACGCATAGCATTGGCCGAGTAGTGCTTGTTGTAAAAGGCGATCATTTCTTCCCGGATGCTGGAATCGGGACGGTCGGCCAGAGTCTCAAGGCTACCCACACTGAATTGGCTGAAGGGATGCTCGGGGTTCATCACCTCCTGCAACACATCCAGCCCCCGGCGACCATCGCTGGTGATCCCCATCTGGTACTCCGCCTGCACGGCGTTCTTCTCGCGGTCCACGTACTGCGCATCGAAACGGGGGGCGATAAAGAACTGGGCAAAGCGGTCTAGCGCCTCGGGCAAAAATTCGGCGTTGATATCGAAGAAATAATTGGTGTGCTCAAAGCTGGTATAGGCATTGCGCGACCCACCGTGCTCGGTAATGTACTGCTCGTACTCAGCGGCATCGGGGTACTTGTCAGTGCCCAGGAACAACATGTGTTCCAGAAAGTGCGCCAGGCCACCGCGGCCGGATGGGTTATCACCGCTGCCAACCATCACGTCCAGCGAAGCCGCCGCCTTGGGCGCATCCGTATCGGAGATCAGCAAAACCGGCAGCTGGTTATCCAGCACCAGGTAACGGTACTGGTAATCGTCATTAGGGCTCTGTACGGGCTGCGGTGCCTCACCATCCACTGACGAACAAGCAGTGAGTGCCAGGGCGGCAACGACAACTAGCAGCAGACGCTGCCACGCGGCTTCTTGTGAAAACAACATCAACAACTCCGTGCGGATCAAAGGGTTTCTTGCTGTGTAGCCTCGGGCGTATCCGAGGGCTCTGGCCAGGCATTAATAATCGCTTTGATCAGGGTGGCCAAGGGAATCGCAAAGAACACGCCCCAAAGACCCCAGACGCCGCCAAAGAACAGAATCGCGACAATGATGGCCACCGGGTGCAGATTCACCGCCTCCGAAAACAGCAGAGGCACCAGGACGTTTCCGTCCAGCGCCTGGATAGCCAGATAGACCCCAACCACGTAATAAAATTCACTGGTGAGACCAAACTGGAAGAAGCCCACCGCCACCACAGGAAGGGTAACGAGGGTTGCACCGACGTAGGGAATGATTACCGACAACCCAACCAACAGCGCAAGCAGCGCCGTGTAGTTAAGGTTCAGCCAGGTAAAGGCAAGGTAGCTCACCACGCCAACAATCATCACCTCTACCACCTTGCCCCGTGCGTAGTTGGACACTTGCTGGTCCATTTCACGCCATATCCGATTAAGTAGTGGCCGTTCTGCCGGCAGCATACTCACAAACCATTGGGTGAGGGTTTCCCGGTCTTTCAGAAAAAAGAAGACCAACAGCGGAATCAGGATCATGTACACCATGATGATGAACAGGCCCGGTATGCCCGCCAGCGACCAGGTCACGATGCGCTGGCCCACACCGGCGAGCTCGCCTTGTGCAGCGGTGACAAATTGATTGACCTGGTTTGCGCTGATTAGCTCGGGGTAACGCTCCGGAAGAATGACCAGCAATTGGCGGCCCTGGTCGAACATCCGCGGTAGCTCGCCTGCCAGACTCACCAGCTGGCGCCAGGCCAGCGGCAATAACAGCAGGGTAATCGTGAAGAATGCGCCCACGAAGATGAGATACGTCAAGGCAACGCTAAGGCGAGGCGGCAAACCACTGCGCTGCAGCAGGTTAGCCACGCCCTGCATCAGATAAGCCAACACCAGTGAGGCCAACAGGGGTGCCAGGATGTCGCCAATGGTCATGAGCAAAGCGACGCTGATCAATAGTAGGACCAGCAGGAGTATGGACTCCTCTTCAAACAGGTAGCGGCGGTACCACTTCTCCAGAACTTCCATCATGGCGGCGTGCGTCCCTTCTCAGCGCTTCCTGATTATGTGAGTGTAGATGCCATCTAATTCGTTGCTTTGCAGCAATGCGTGCCCGGACTGCTGGGCAAACACCTGAAAATCCCGAACGGACCCTTGATCCGTAGCTGTGACACGCAGGCACTGGCCCGCTTCCATGGCATTCAACGCACGCTTCGCCTTCAGTAGAGGCATGGGGCATGTTAGCCCGGTGGCATCGACATCGGTATCAATCTGGATCGTCATCGAGATAATGCTGTGTACTTCATTGGCGAAAGAGGTTGAGTATATCGGCAACCGCAGCAGCACCAAAACCGGGGAACTCCGCGCAGCGTATCCACTCTAAGCCACCTCTGCGCGGTAACCGCGACAAGAGCGAATGCAGTACAATGGCAATCGTGGTTGCACATCAGCGGCCACCTGCCATTCACGAAACGAGATTATGCCCACCATCCTCCGATTCCTACGGCAATGCTGCTTGCCCCTACTGCTGGTGACTCTGTTCACGCCAGTAGCAGCGAGCAATGAGGAACTGAAACTGCCGAATCTGGGTGAGGCCAGCACCAGCCTCTACTCGGCGGAGTATGAGTACAACCTGGGGCGCAGTTGGCTGCGAATTTTCCGCTCCCAGGCGCCCACGGTTGATGACCCATTGATGTTCAGCTACCTGGAAAACCTGATCTTCGATCTGGTGAGCCACAGCCAGCTGCAGGACAGACGCATTGACCTTGTGGTGGTGGACAACCCCAACATCAACGCCTTTGCCGTGCCCGGCGGTGTGATCGGTGTGCACAATGGGCTCCTGCTGTACGCCCAGACCGAAGACGAGCTGGCCACAGTGCTGGCCCACGAAATCGCGCACCTCAGCCAGCGACACTTTTCGCGCCGCGTCGAGTTCCAGCGCAACCAGACACCGATCAACCTGGCCGCCATGCTTACAGGCCTGGTATTGATGGCAACAGCGGGCGGGGATGCCGGCATGGCTGCGTTGTCTGCCGCGCAAGCCGCGGCTCAGGACTCTGCGCTGCGCTATAGCCGCAGTAATGAGGCGGAAGCGGACCGCGTGGGCATGCAGACTATGGTGGCGGCAGGACGCGACCCCTATGCGGCGCCGGCAATGTTCGAGCGCATGATGCAGGCCTCGCGCTACTCCAGCGGTAACCGTATTCCAGAGTTCCTGCGTACGCACCCACTGTCAGAAAACCGGGTGGCTGATACTCGCAACCGCGCAGCCCAGTACCCCAAGACCCCGCGCCCCGTGAGTCTTGATTACCAGTTGATGCGCGCACGTGCTGTTATGCAGCTTGCTGACACACCCGAGCAAGCCATCCAGCGTTTTCGCGGCGAGCTTGAAGGCAATCCTCGCTCCGCCGAGGCTGCGACTTACGGGCTGGTGCTTGCACTGACCGCGGGTGGACGCGCCGATGAGGCCAGCCTGGAGCTGGACGGCATATGGGGCAAAAATCGCGATCGGCTGGAATACATCATTGCCGACGCGGAGATAGACCTTGCCCGCGGCAATCCCGAAGCCGCTGTTGAAAAGCTGAAGCAACGCCTGGCGCTATCACCCGGCAACCACCCCCTGACAATGGCCTATGCCAACGCGCTGATGCAGAACCAGCAGTCGCACATTGCCGAGCAGGTACTGGTTGAGCAAAGCCGGCGACAAGCGAACGACCCTGCCCTGTGGTATCTGCTGGCGGAGGTTCAGGGTCTGTCGGGAAATATCGTGGGCTTACACCAGAGCCGCGCCGAGTACTTCATTCTCAATGGCATTCTTACCCAGGCGGAAAAGCAGCTGAATTATGCACTGAAGTTGGTGCGCAATGATTACCACACCAGCGCGACCATCAATCAGCGCCTGCGTGACGTGGCGCAGATGCGCCAGCAGATGGAGTCTTAGAAAGTCCTGGTCGACACTGCTGCCCCAGCGCTTATTTTGCCGCGGCAAAATCCAGCATGCGGCGCAAGGGCACCATGGCCCGCTCGCCCAGCGCGGGATCAACAAAGATTTCGTTGTTGTTGCGGTCGAACACTTCGGCCAATGATTCCAATTCGTTCATTGCCATCCATGGGCAGTTAGCACAGCTGCGACAGGTTGCGCCCTCGCCTGCTGTGGGAGCAATGATGAACTCTTTATCGGGCGCCTGCTGCTGCAGCTTGTAGAAGATGCCATGATCGGTAGCTACGATGAACTGCTTGTTGGGCAGCGTTTGCGCAGCCTTGATGATTTGCGTGGTTGAGCCCACGCTGTCGGCGAGCGCAATGACCGACTGGGGTGATTCGGGATGCACCAGCACGGCCGCCTCTGGATAGACCTTTTTGAGATCTTCAATGCCGCGCGCCTTGAACTCCTCATGCACGATACAGGCCCCGTCCCACATGAGGATGTCGGCCCCTGATTCGCGCCTGACATAGTCACCCAGGTGACGGTCGGGCGCCCAAATGATCGCCTTACCCTCGTCTGCCAGGTGTTCGGCGACATCCAGCGCAATGCTGGAGGTCACCACCCAATCGGCACGGGCTTTAACAGCGGCAGAGGTATTGGCGTACACAACCACCGTGCGGTCCGGGTGCTGGTCACAGAACGCGGAGAACTCGTCAATCGGGCAACCCAGGTCCAGCGAGCAGGTCGCCTCCAGCGTTGGCATCAGCACGCGCTTGGTGGGCGTGAGAATCTTCGCGGTTTCGCCCATGAACTTCACACCACACACGATCAGGGTTTCAGCTGGATGATCGTGACCAAAGCGCGCCATTTCCAATGAATCAGACACACAGCCACCGGTCTCTTCTGCCAATGCCTGAATGGCCGGCGCCGTGTAGTAGTGGGCAACCAACACCGCATTCTCTGCCTCAAGCCGCGCCTTGATGCGTGACTTCAGTGCTTCTTCCTGCTCAGGTGTGAGCTGCTTTTCCTGGGCCGAATCCAAGTGCACTTGCACCTGTTGGCGGATGATCTCGAGTTTGTCTGCGGCGATGCTCATGTAACGCGTTGGGTAGTACTAAAACGGGGGCGAGAGTCTAGCACAATCCTTCCGGCGCCAATCACCCCGCGGGGGTATACCAGATGGGCGAACTCCAGGCGCGCTCCTGAATGACCGGGTCCATAAAGGGCGAGTCGCAATCAGCGGGACGCTCGTCCTCGGGGAGCTGCAAACACTGGTGGGCTGTGTAGCGGCAACTCGGGTTTTCCACGGCTCTCAGGTAATACACCGCCGAGGTACCGGCATCGAACTCCGGGTCGCGCCAGACCGTGCACAACTGCGCGAAACCTTCGCCTTTGGGCCTGCAATCCGCAGGATCCACGCTAGCACCGTTATTGGGGTTGCCTGCTACATCAAATACGCGCTGGTGATGATTGCCCTGTGCATCTGCCCAGCCCTTCACGACTTGAAGTCGCTGTAAGGGCACTCCCGGCAAAGCGTCCGTGCCAGGGTCGGCAGCGGCAGCCACCAGGAAGACAGGCTCGCTCGCCTGCTTGGGCGGCAAGTCTTGCCCCATGGCGACGCCCGTTTCGTAGGCAAGCGCAATACGCTGCGGTGACTCACAGGTGTCGGCGTGGATATCCCAACCTCCGAAGAAACGCGGCTGTATGCGAGGACCACTGGTGCCAAACACTTCTCGCCGCTTCAGCGCATCGAAGATACTGTCGCGCGAATTGGACTCGGCCCACACACCAATAATTCCACCAGGGCCATTGCTCGCGTTACCGGGAATCGCACGGTCAAACTGCACCCTCTGCAACGCGCTGCTGTCTGCCTCGCCCAGATGCCCCGGGAAGTTGCGCTCATTCACCGCGCCGGGAATACCGTTGTGGGTATCCGTGCTGGCCGACAGCCCCACCTTGAACGGATTTACTCCGAGGCGCTGCTCCTCTTTCAATCCTTCAATAAGGGCATAGCGCACATAGCTGTTGCGGGTTAAGCAGTCGGGCCCTAGATGCGGTACCCAATCCGCCAGCGGTCCGGCGTAACAGCTGCCCACCTCTTCGTTCTCACCCACCGTGCTGGTGAAGGCGAAACCTTCAAACTTTTCGAAATTGCAGAGCTCATCCTCGCCGCCCAAAACACCTGCCAGCCCATTGCGGCATTCCGAATCGCCCTTGTGCTGCATGATCTCCACCACCGGCTCCAGGCGCGCGCGCAGCGCCGCTCTTTGAACCTGCTCGTCAATGCTGGATGCCCCGGGGTAATCCACGGCAAACATACGTCCGTTGCTGATGTTGGAGTTGTGCGGAATAGCCAGGCTCTCACAGCCGGTGTCGCTGTCATTGCAGTGGGTCTCCAACAGGCGCCACAAATCCCACTCCCGATGAGCCTCCAGATAGGAAATGGGCCGCTGCGGCACTGTTGCGTTTCGGAAAATCACATTGCGATGCAGGTTAGAACCCATGCGGAAGGAGCTGTATTCATAGGCCACAAAGGTGGTGCGCTCACAGTGGCTGCTGTGATCCTGGTGCGCCTCTGCTGCAGCGATAGTGGATTCCCACACCCGCTCGGCACGTTGGCCGCAACGCTCGCCATCCGCCTCACAGGTGTCTACATCACGGGAGGAAAAAGGGCTCATGATGCGCATGACCAGAGCAGGTGCCCGCCCTTCCCCACTGCGCATGACTTCGCAAAATCCCGAGGCATAGCCGGGTGACTGGGGATCATTACAGATTGCCTGCTCCCCCAAAAACTCTGCGTGGTCGGTAACCGCGGCAAAATCCAGCGGCCGCTCCAGGCGCACTTCGCGTTCGGGCTCGCCCACTCCGCCCGGAAGGTTGACCGCACCGCCAAAGGCATAGCGATAAGCGTCGGACGGCATCACCTGCACACCGAAATTCCAGGCGTCACTGGACAGCGATGTGTGCACATGGAGATCGCCCCATAATGCGCGCCGCTCAGGCTGAACATCAGCGCAGGGCACGCTGGCTTGCTGCGCATAGGATTGAGCGGCAAACACCGATTCAGGCGGTGGTTCTGCACCACACCCTGCCATAGCAACAAGCGGAAAAATGACTAGGGCTGCTGGATTACGCACGTTCACTCCGTGGGTTCGCGACAGTACCCGGACAGACTACTGCGACCCGGCGGCCTCGCCATGTCGCCCAGGGCCAATATTCGGGGACCATCAACAACAGCTGACTAGCCAAATTTTTCACAAAAGCTGACTAGAATTCTGCTCAGTTATTCCGTATAACTCGCTGTATTATAAAGAAAACGGCATTTTGTGCCGCGAGCGACCGGGTGAGACTGGTCGCCATTGTCCGAGCAGGACTTTTATGACCACACGGGGCTTTGAGTGAGCAGGCATAGCATTTCCATTATCTCGGATCAGCCCGAGGACCATCGCCTGCTGGCCGACTGCCTGGCCCGAGCCGTCCCCAACCGTTTTGATATTGTCTCCGCCGACGCACTGCTGCGGCCGGTGGAAGTGCTGGCAGACCCCGGCGTTGACGCACTGATCATGGCCGATGGCGCACAAACCGATTACATACTGCGCCTGGCACAGAAGCACCACAGCAACCTGCCGATTATCCTGCTGGTAGAGCGCGATGACCCCGACACGGTGGCTTACTTTCGCACACTGGGTGCCCAGGACTGCCTAGCCCGCAGTCAGGTGGACGATCATCTGTTACACCGGGTGCTCGACTACAGCATTCAACTGCGCGAGGCGCGCCAGCACATATCGGCGCTGTCCAATCGCGATACCCTCACCGGCGCACTGAATCGCAGCGGCTTCCGTTCGCACCTGGATTTAGCAATGGAACGGGCGAGCAAGCTGGAGTTCAACACAGCCCTGCTCTACATCAACATCGATCAGTTCGCCAATATCAATGTGCATCATGGCGAAAACGCGGGCGACGACCTGATTCGCACACTGGCCCGGCGCATCACGAACAAGTTGCGCAACAGTGACAGCCTCGCCAGGCTGGGCGGTGATGAGTTCGCGGTGATACTGGAAGATGTAGCAACGTCATCGGACGTGGAGCAGATCGCCACCAAGATTTTGCGCGCCGTCTCGGAGCCGCTGAGCCTGGGTGATCAACAGGTATCGGTCGATGCCAGCATCGGCGCGGCGACGTATCCCCAGGACGCCGAAGACGCCGCTGAAATTATCGACCACGCGCGCAGCGCCATGCTGCAGGCCAAAGCAGCCGGCGGCAGCCGTTGCATCCAGTTCAGCCACAAGCTGGAATTTGATACGGCGGGCAACACCTCGCTGGCGGCGGAACTGCGAGCAGCAGTGCGCAAAAACCAATTTGAGCTGCACTACCAGCCGCGTATTGATGTGGATTCGGGTGAGCTTCGCGGCCTGGAAGCCTTGTTGCGCTGGAATCACCCCGAACGCGGCCTGCTGTGCCCCGGCGAGTTCATCGCCACCTGTGACGACCTGGGACTGCTTAAAACCATCGGTTACCAGGTGATTCAGCATGCCTGCTCGGCCCAGGTGTGGTTGGCGCAACAGGGCATGGAAGACGTTGACGTTGCCGTGAACATCTCCTTCAGCCAGATACAGGACGACCGCTTCGTGGCGTTGGTGAAAGACATTCTTTCGCACACCGGCGCCAACCCGCAGCGCATGGAAATGGAGCTCACCGAAAGCACCATTCTCAAGAGCCCCGACGCCATCAAGGCCTGCATGGATGAGCTGAGGTTGCTGGGCGTGTCGTTCTCGCTGGATGACTTTGGCACCGGCTTCTCGCAGCTATCCCACCTCACCGACCTGCCCATCTCTGCACTGAAGATCGACTCGTGTTTTGTGCGCGATGTGCCGCATAACGCCCAGCAAGTGGCGATTTGCACCATGATCATTGAGATGGCGCGCCGCCTGAACATGCCGGTTATCGCCGAAGGCGTAGAAACCTACGAGCAGCTCCAGTTCCTGCGCGAGAACCAGTGCGAACAGGTGCAGGGTTTCTACTACAGCCCCGCCATCCCCTTGCAGCGCCTGCCGCGATTTGTGCAGGAACAGCGCTATAAGCGCAGTGAACGACTACTGTCCTGACAATCCGCCAAAAACACGGATCAACACTGTGCTACCCGCCAGAGCGGTGGTAGCCTTCTTGACATCCTAATTCGACAACCGTTTTCCGTATGGCAACAGGCGGCATCTTCCAGAAGCGCGCAAAAGTACTGGTGAGTGACGACGACCAGAACGTGCGTATGCTCACGCGCCAGTGCCTGGAAGCGGAAGACATGACCGTTATTGAGGCCGCCGACGGGATAGAGGCGCTGGAGATGTTCGTGAACGAGCGTCCAGACCTTGTATTCCTTGACGTTGAAATGCCTGGCATGACGGGACTGGAAGTGTGCCGGCGCATTCGCGCCATGCCTCGCGGTGAGTCGGTGCCCATTATGATTGTAACCGGCTCTGACGATAGGGAATCGATCGATCAGGGGTTTGACGCCGGCGCCACCCAATACAAAACCAAGCCTGTGAACTGGTCGCTACTGGGCCGGGATGTGCAGTACATGCTGCGCGCCAGTGATGCGTTTAACTCGTTGAAGCGCCAGGAAGACCGGCTGCGTTATCTGGCCTATTACGACCCGCTCACCTCACTGCCCAACCGACGCAGCTTTAACGAGCAGCTCAACCGCATTCTGCGCCGATGCCAGCGCAAGGGCACGGGCGCCGCCCTGCTCTTTATCGACCTGGATCATTTCAAACGCATTAATGATTCCATTGGGCATGGCCGCGGTGACCGCCTGCTGGTGGAGATTGCGAAACGGTTGACGCTGGAGCTGCGCGAAGACGACTCCATTAATTACTACAGCGACCAAACCGCCGAAGACATTGAAGCCATGGAGGGTAGGCCCACCGAGATCGCCCGACTGGGCGGTGACGAATTTACCGTAGTGCTCTCGGAAATTGACGATGTGCATGCGGTAGAAGTAGTGGCAAAACGAATTCTCGCCACACTGTCTGAGCCCATTCCGCTGCAGTCGCATAACCCGGTGGTAACGCCCAGTATCGGCATCGCCATGTACCCGCAGGACGGTAACTATCCCGACATTCTGGTGCGCAATGCCGACACGGCGATGTACGCAGCAAAAGCGGAAGGCCGCGCCTGTTATCGCTTCTACAACGAGGAAATGAACGCTCGCTCAATCGAAGAGCTCAAGATGGAAGAAGAGCTGCGCGAAGCGATGCGCGCTGACCAGTTGGAACTGCGCTACCAGCCACAGATTGAGGTGAGCACGGGCCGGGTGATCAGCATGGAGGCGCTGGTGCGCTGGAAGCACCCGGTGAGAGGAATCATTTCGCCCGGGTTGTTTATTCCAGTTGCTGAGCGTACGGGGCTGATCATCGAGCTGGGTAGCTGGGTGTTGGCCGAAGTAGCGCGCGACTGCTTGCACTGGGACTCGCTGAATGTGCCCCCGTTCCGGGTGGGAATTAACATCTCGCCCCTGCAGTTCAACCAGCCCAATCTCACGTCATACATTGGGGATGTGCTGTCCAGTTCCGGCCTCAGCCCAGAGCGCATTGAGCTGGAGCTGACCGAAAGCGCAATTATGACGGATGCGGAAACCAATATTGAGAAACTGCAGGAATTGAAGGCACTGGGACTGGCGCTGGCAGTAGACGACTTTGGTACCGGTTATTCATCGCTAAACTACCTAAGGCGCTTCCCGATCGACACGCTCAAAATCGACCAGAGCTTCGTGATGGGTTTAAACAGCACCGACGGGGCCGCGATCGTGGATGCGATTCTGGCCCTGGCCAAGACGCTGAACATGCGCTCCATTGCGGAGGGCATAGAAACGGCAGAGCAACTGCGCTATCTCGCCCAGCGCGGATGCGACTACCTGCAGGGGTACTACTTTGCGCGCCCGCTCTACCCCGAAGATGTGCCGGGCATACTCCAGCAGGACTTCTCTGTGGATATACAGCGCGCAATGAATGGCCGAACCGAGTTACACGCCAGCGGATGAGGGCTGTTGCACTCTGCTTGCTGTTTGCGACCTGCGCAGCCGTCGCTGACGAGAACCCACTCCCCCCCACAGATGCCCAAGGCCTGCTGCATGTAATGCTGCAGGGCGAATCTGCAGAAACCATGGCGACCCTCGCGGAACAGGCGGGCGGCACGCTCACACACCATCTGCCAATCATTGATGCCGTGGGTGCCCGGCTGACGCCGGCGCAATTCGACACCATCCGGAATGACCCGCGTATCGCCCGCTATATCGACGACCTGGCGCTGGAGATTCCACCTGAAGCCACGACTGATGATTGCCCCTTGGGCGGCGCGCTGGAAGTTGTGCGACAAGGCGACACAGCGACCTGGTCGCTGTTCAACAAGTCTGACCGTGAGCTGAGCTTGACCCGGGTCGCGATTAGTTGGCCGACCGCAAGCCAGACAACAGCAGACATTAAACTGGCCTCAAAACCCTTCGCTATGAACCAGACTCTGCCGGTAGAGAAGTCATTGGAGGACGGCGAGCTGGTGCTTGCGCCGGGTGAGAACACACTCTCGATCGTCTCCAATGACCTCAAGGCGCTGTCACAAAGCGACCTGGAGTTCAGCGTGAGTGCGGGAACAGACTGCACCACCGAACTCGTGCCGGGCTATCCGAACAACCACGAGGACTTTTACTACGCCACAGTGGCCGGCGCCGACGCACTCCATAAACAGGGTATTACCGGCAATGGCGTGACGGTGGCGGTGCTGGACTCCGGATTGTGGGAACACCCTGCCCTCACCCTGAACACTGCCGGAAACAGCCGCATACTCGCTCGCTACGATGCCATCACCGGCCAGGAACAATCCGAGGAAGTGTTTGATGAAAGCGGCCACGGCACTCACATGACCAGCGTGTTGGCGCACAGCGAACCCACTCTGCAAGGCGGCGCGCACACGGGAGGATTCAAGGGTATCGCCCCGGACGTATCACTGATTGCGGTGAAAGCCTTCGATATTGAGGGCCAGGGCGATTTCCTCGATATCGTTCGCGGTGTGCAGTATGTGGTAGATAACCGGGAAAAATACGGGATCAGAGTACTCAATCTATCGTTTGCCGCCAGACCACGCTGGCCCTACTGGCTGGATCCCGTTAATCAGGCAGTGATGCGGGCCTGGGCCGATGGCATTACTGTGGTGGCAGCAGCGGGCAACGAAGGCCCCGAACCCATGACGGTAGGCTCCCCGGGCAACCTGCCCTACATCATCACCGTTGGCGCGGTGACGGATTCTTGGACCATCGATACCCGCGACGACGACTACGTGCCGGATTTCTCATCGCAGGGGCCCACACCCACCGGCCACATTAAGCCCGACATTGTGGCACCCGGTGGTCACATTACCGGCGTAACGCGCCCCGGTTCGACCATCGCCCAGACAAACCCGGAGTACTTTTTGCCTACGGGCGAGTTCGTGATGACAGGCACCTCGCAGGCGAGCGCTCTAGTCTCGGGGCTTGCTGCGCTGCTGTTGCAGCTGCAGCCCGAATTGTCACCCGACGACGTTAAATGCAAATTCACCAGCAGCGCCGAGCTCGCGATCAGTAGCGAGGGCTTATTGGCCTACAGCCCGTTTAAGCAGGGCCTGGGATACGTGAGCCTGCAGCGAGCAATAACGCTGGGCGACACTGGCTGCGGCAACAGCGAATTGGATCTGGCGGCAGATTTGGCCGGCAGGGCGCAATACGAGGGACCGGCCATCGTAGACGGCGACGACCAGGTTAGCCTCCCAGGGCTAGACCAGATGCTGGCCAGGGACACTGCCATAGACGAGCCCGATACTCGAATACGGTGGGGTGTTAAAGAGTTCGTGGAACGGCCTTCGAGCGGCAGAGGATCTGCACTCCAGGGAGATGGCCCTTTTGATTGGGCTGAAGTGTACGCCCAGGAGCGGGAAAAAATACGTGCATTAGCCGGGCAGTAGCACATTTAGCGCCGGCGTCACGGCGCGACAGCCTTCGAGAATTACCCCATTTGGGGCAGCGACACACCCAACAATTAATCTAATTCAGTTTCTGTTTAAAAAACAATCCCTTAGGCGAATCGGGTGCCGTTGGAATACCTGACTGCACCATCAGCTAACAACGGCACTAACCCATTGGGGTCAGTCCTCCTGCCTCTTATATTATCAGGCCTCCGTTAGAAACTAACAAACTTCTTTCTCAATACTTGCGATCTACATCACAAAATTTTAGGGGACTGCGTTATGAAAGGCATCACTTCAAAAAAGACCACCACTCTGGCCGTGACCGCGATCTCGGCATTCATCAGCTGGTCGGCCTCTGCCGCCGACTCTTCGGCGCAGACACCAACCAGCGGCGTAACCAAGGTAGCCCAGGTGCTGGCCCAGCAGGCCAACTACACCAATTCTGCGGCGGGTTATAAGTGGGGGGCTGGCAACAAGGACTCCAAGCTGCATGTTTCACAGTCATGGGATCGCCGTGACAGCGGCTTCAAGTGGCAAGGCGATAACGCCAAACAAGAGACTCAAGCGCGAGGCGCGAAGTCTGTAGCTACTTCTAATGCTTGGGGAGTGCGCAATGCAGCGACTCAGGCGGGTATGAAGTGGGGTATCCGCAACACTGCTGACCAGAGCGGCATGAAGTGGGGTATCCGCTAGAACTCGCTTATTGATGACCACAGAGGTGGCCTGCACGAATCGCGCAGGCCACCCTGCCAAGCCTTAACGTTGGGCACCCATTGCACCATGGCAGTTTGCAATAAGTAGTATCTGCCCGATCATTTATAGCCCCCAGATACTGAATTAAGTACACTTTTCCGGCGCATACACCGGAGACCGTCTTTGTACATATCATTACGGGTTCTAGCCGCCCTTGTACTAGCTCTCGCTCCACTGCACGTTGTTTTGGGCGATGAGGCGGACTTCGCTTTCTCACCCTCGCCAATAAATGCTTCTCTCACCCAACAGAACGTGAGGGAGACGTTTCAGAGCTCTAGCGGCCATTTGTGGTTACTCACACAGGATGGGCTGAATCGCTACGATGGAACAAAAGTAGAGCAGTACCAATACTCTCTCACGAACGCATTGTCGATTTCATCAAACGACGTCACAGGGATCGCCGAAGATCTCAGAGGCACTGTCTGGGTTTCTACAGTCGGCGGCGGTCTGAATCGGTTCCATGAAGTTCAGAAAGGCTTTTCAAAGATTCTGTTCGATCCGGCCAATCCCGGCATCTCCATAGCCTCCGATGACATTTACGCTATCCATGCAGACACTGACGGTCATATCTGGCTCGGTCACGATAACGCAATCACTCGCTTCGATCCGATCAACGACGAGTACTTCCACTTCCGACCCAACCTGAGAGCGGGCGAATATTGGGGAAGGGTAAATAACTTCGCTGAGTCTTATGATGGCTTGATATGGATCGCCACTGAGTCCGGCGGCGTTCTGAGAATCGAAGGCCACAAAGACGATACCGGGCAGATATCACCCATAGCTTTCATGAATGCCAGTCCCGGTTCGTCACCCCCGGAGGTATCATCCATTGCAGCCGACGACAACGTTATATGGATAGGAACATCCGGATTCGGCATCACTCGCCTCAATCGTGAAGATAACTCTTATCAACTTTATGGGGCAGATGAGCAGGACTATAGAAAGATCACGTCCAGCCTTGTCCGAAGTCTGTTCATCGACGAATCCGGAAATTTGTGGGCTGCCACCGCTAATGGGCTTTGTCTGAAGAGAAGCGCCAGCAGTCGCTTTAACTGCTACAGCCAGATTAACTCGGACCTCCCGAGTGATGGTACCTACGGGGTCTTTGAATCTCGCGAAGGGGTGCTCTGGGTTGGAACGGAATTTGGTCTTGCCGTAGGAATATCATCGGGGATAGCAAGTTTCGATGCTGAGAGAAACGGTTTTTCAGATAGCTCGGTCAATGCATTTGCACAGACTGGGCCGAATACGTTATGGGTTGGCACTGACGATGGGTTAAACAATTATGATTTCGCATCCGGCGACGTGACCTGGATAACGCGGGAAACCTTTCCCAGCATTTCCGATACGACCGTCATGTCACTGCTCGGACACAAGAACACGCTCTGGGTGGGCACGTTCGAGGGCGGCCTTAACGTCATCGATCTCTCTACTGGAGAGACAGATGTCTTTCAACATAACCCGGAAGATCCAGGATCAATCGGTGCCAACGGCATAACATCGATTACCGCGACTATCAGCGGCCAGATACTAGTAGGAACATATGGCGGTGGAATCGGGAGTATAAATCCAGGCGATAAATCCTTCAGAAATTACAGATACAACCCGGACAGCCCCAGAAGCATTAGTAGCAACAACGTGCTCGCTGTCTTCCAAGACTCTCTAGGTTACGTTTGGATCGGGACTCAGGATGGACTCAATAGACTGGATCTAGACACTGGCATTGCGGAACGCTACTACTCCGAGAGGGGCAACATCAACAGCCTCTCGAGCAATCTCGTCTGGGAGTTCCATGAAGATGAGCAGGGCAATCTATGGATCGGCACAGCTGGTGGCGGACTTAACATGTGGTCGTTGGAGGACAGAAAGAATAACAACCCCACATTCAGTCATTACTCTGAGAACGTCTCCCTGCCCAGCGCCAGCATCTACGGAGTTCAGGAGGATGCAAATGGCAGTCTTTGGCTATCTCACAACAAAGGACTAACTCAGTTAGATGCCGAGAGTTTGGAAGCGAGGCATTACGATATAGTCGATGGACTCCAACACACAGAATTCAATATGGGAGCTTCTTTTACTGATCAACTTGGTCGCGTTTACTTTGGCGGGCCCAGGGGGTTCAACCAGATCCAGGCAAACAATCAAATCGCAGATAGCCCACCGCCACAAATCGAGATATCAGAAATAAGAATAATGAACGAGGTAAGGACGATCGGAGAGAACTATGCTGACGTAACCGACGTGTTTCTAGACTATCAGGACACAATGATTAGCGTGGACTTTTTCGCTGCTGATTACTCCAACCCGGCTCTCGTGCAATACGCCTATAAATTGGAAGGTTTGAACGAAGACTGGATCATCTCGAGAGACGCAAGCTCCGCATCCTTTACCACTTTGCCAGCCGGCACACACAAGTTGTCGCTCGCAGCGTCCAACTCAGACGGCGTGTGGAATTGGAATGGACGGGAAATCAACGTTCATGTCTCCCCTCCTCCTTGGCTGTCTCCTTGGGCCTACGCACTCTACGTGCTCGCCGCACTCTCGGTCATCTATCTGATTCTTCTCAGACAGAAACGACAATCGACAGAATTAATCGCCAGGCAGCGGGAACTGGAGGATCGCGTAGCTGAGAGAACAAATGATCTGGAAATTGCCCGACGCGCGGCGGTAGATGCAAACAATGCCAAGTCTGAGTTTCTAGCTACTATGAGTCACGAAATTCGAACGCCTATGCACGGAATGATAGGCATGACTGAGCTACTGATGAACACCGGGTTAACCAAGCAACAATCACGCTTTGCTGAGTCTGCGCTCGCGAGCGGACGCTCATTGCTAGGGCTCATTAATGAAATTTTAGACTACTCAAAGATCGAAGCTGGCAAAGCAGAGCTCACGCTAGCTCCACTCACCGTATCCTCCATCGTAGACGATGTAGCATTCCTCAACGCACACATAGCACAAAGAAAGGGACTTAATCTCACGACTGTTGTCAGTCCATCAAGAACCACCCTTTTGGGAGACGAAGCGAAGATTCGGCAGGTACTTACAAATTTGTTAAGCAATGCGATCAAGTTTACGGAGGCTGGGACGATCAGCATTCGTGTTCAAGAACAGGCCTTAGGTGACAAGCACTCGGTCAGCTTAACTGTGAATGACTCGGGGATAGGCATTGAGTCCTCGAAGCTGGGACACATATTCGAAGTTTTCACACAGGCCGATGCAAGTACTTCAAGGCAATACGGTGGTACGGGCTTGGGGCTCTCAATAAGCAAGAGTCTAGTGGAACTAATGGGTGGCACCATGTCGATTGAATCCAGGCTTGGCAAAGGCACATCGGTTTCGGTGGATATTGCGCTAGAAGCAACAAACCTCTCGGATGATAGCTCCCTCGAAGAGGAGAGTGCACAAGCAGCCATTGTCTGTGCTGATAAAGACCGAAAAGCAATGATCTGCTCACACTTGGTCAGAGCTGGCTTTGAAATAATGGAACATCGAGAATCATCAGTTCATGATCGCGACGGAAAATCCCTTGAACTTACTTTCCTCGATTATGAAGAAATCGAGCAATCGAACGAACACTCGACTGTGTTTAGAGCCGCGGAGCAAACAATCGTAGGCGCCCCCCTGGGCTTACAAGACAAGTTCTCAGACGTTTGTAGAGCGGTACTGCCCTACCCAATCACAGAGCAAAACCTAAGAGAAGCACTGACCGAACTGCGCGACCATCGACACCAAGCACTGCAACCAGCTAGCGACGTATCAATAAACCACCGTCCGGCACAAGACATCACTTCCGTACAGGCATTAGTAGCAGAGGACGTACCTCTCAACCAAGAGATCACGCGTGAAATGCTGCAGATTCTTGGACTATCAGTCGAATTCGCTAATAACGGGCTTGAGGCGATAGAGAAGTACGGCACCGGCCAGTTCGATATTGTCTTCATGGATTGTCAGATGCCAGTTCTCGATGGATATGCTGCGACAGCAGGAATAAGAGAGCATGAGAACGCCACCGGCATGGAACGGACACCAGTAGTGGCGGTTTCAGCGTCTACTTCAGAGGAATCAGTGCGCCGTGCATACGAAGCAGGAGTTGACGGCTACATTGCAAAACCATTCACGATAGAAGACCTGAAAACCGTATTGCAAGATCACGGCCTACTGACTCACGAGCAAGCCTATACTCGCCTCAGTGATGCGCCCGACATCGACCACAGCGCTAGAGACCAAGAACCTGACAATAGCTCTACAGTTCTAGACAAGCCAACCATAAACGGATTGCTCGATCTCGAATCTCAGTTAAACAAAGCTATGTTCCAGCCCATGGTGGAAGGGTTTCAAGCCCAATCCAGTGCTCTGCTGACTGAGATGCAATCTGCGTCCTCTGGGCAGGACACAGAAGCGCTCAGAAAGGCAGCTCACGCACTGAAATCAATGAGTGCCAACATTGGGGCTCTCAACGTTAAACTGCTTTCTGAAGCAATAGAACGTAAGTGTAAGCGGAATCCAGATACTTTCCCCGAGTTAGATTTGGATGTCTTCCGAGATGCTATAGACGAATTTTCTAGGGCAAGCTCCACCCTAGGGCGAACATAGACACACGGGGCCGGAGCGATAAGTCAAGGATGACAAAAGCAAGAAGGTTTTCCGTTGTTAGCGCTTTCCTACTGCTTGTTTGCACTCTGAGTGTGAATGCTCGGTGGAGCATTCACCAACTTCACCCGGAAAAATTGACGGAGACCTCTATAACGAGCGTTGTCTCCGACACCGACGGCAAAGTATGGGTTGGCTCGCTCACAGGGCTTCAAGTGCTTATCGCTGGTAAGTTCTATTCAACTGAGATTGTAGACGGGTTAGATCCGTTATTTGGACGCCAAATCATAAGGGATATAGTTCAGGAAGATTCCGGCAGGGAAATATGGATCCTCACTGAAACGGGATATCTAGCTAGAGTAGACAGCGACCAACTGCGGGTTATAGATACGCCATGGTTTCGCAACTACGCTGACGCCAAAGTTTTGGGCATTCTCCAGGGTCACGACAAAATTTGGCTCTGGGGCTTAGGTTTCCTTGCCGCATACGATTATGAGTTAGGTGGCCACGAGTCTTTTGCGTGGAAGTCGGGTGACAAACTGCTCGATAAACCACTCTTAACGCTGCGGGAACTGAATGACTCGGTTCTTTACGGGCTCACCCGATCTTCCCTGTTACGAATCGACCTTGAAAATTTCACAGTTCAAGAAAAAGTTAAGGCGCTAGAGTTTGGCGAAGGTACCGAGTTCCGTGACTTCCATATCGGTAGCAAGGGCGGTATCACAGTTCTTACAAAGAACGGGCGAATACTAGAAGGCATCAACACGCTCAACAGTCAGCGCTATTCTGTGAGCCACACCTTCAGTCAAAAATCCGCTGATCAATTAGTAGTGGAGCCTAATCATTACATTATCGGCACTGATGGTGGTATCGCAGTTGTCCCACGAGGCAAAACCCAGCCCTTGACCGAGTTAGGCAAAGACAACTCTGAGCTGTCCAATAATCATGTTCTCACCATCTCGCCTTTAAAGGGCGGCTATCTCATTGGCACATATCGGGGCCTCAACTACCTAAGCAAGGGGCTTTTCGACGGCTTCAATGATCAAAGCCACAGGCTATCGAATGAAGTTCTGAATTTCACGGAGGATGAGAACAAAAACATTTGGATTGCCACATACAGTGGCGTCTTTCGCTTTAGCAAAAGTTCTAGTGCCCTATCGACTTTCTCGAGGCTGAGAGGTTTGCCCGATGAACGTGCGATGACAATCGAGAGTATCGAGAATGACATCTGGATCGGCCTCAGAGAGCACGGGGTCGTAGCGGCCAAATCAGCGAGTATCGATAAAGATCAATCAGAGTTTAAGAGCTATCTCCCAAACAAGCCAATACCTGCGATACGGACTATTCAGGACAGCCAGCACGTTTTATTGGCCACACTTAACGAAGGGCTATACATACTCGACGAAGAGTCGCGAGAAAGCTTCAAAGCGGACGAATCCCCCAGCCGAGTAACGCTTATAAGCAAACGAGTAAAAGACTATCTTTACTATGGGAATGAGGATGCTCTTTTTGTCTATTGGACTAAAGATGGCACGTCTCAACGCGTCAGTTTCAATTCAGGCGGTCATCCTATTGGCACGATGGTCAGTCTAGAATGGATACAGTCTGGGCATTACATGATCATATCAACCTTGGACAACGGCATCTGGATGGCCGAGCGATTGGAGGAACAACCAAGGTCCTTAGCTTTGAAGAGACCGCCCAACAATGAGCTGGCCGAAGCAATAGCCTGCGGCGTACTCGAAAAAGACAACCACTACTGGTTCTCCACTTCCGACGGGATCATAGTCACCAATGATAGATTTGAGACGACGCACAGGTTTTCGCTACGCGATGGCCTTCAAAGCAAATCCTGTAACGTCGGCGCCGTATTCAAGGACTCTCGCGACAGACTCTACTTCGGCGGGAGCAATGGCTTCAATGTGTTTGAGGGTAGTTTGCCCGGGGCACCTGTAGACCCGCCAAAAATGATTTTCGAGCGCATACATAGCGCTGTATTCGCCGCGGATTTTGTTAAAAGTGGGAACATCCCTCCACACCTTGAGCTGCACTACGGTGACCGCAGCATATTGTTGGACTTCACCGTTATGGAACACTTCCAGGCCGACGCGACGCGTTATCGCTACCGCCTACAAGGGTACAACGACGAGTGGGTTGAATCCGGCAGTACCAGTGAGGTGAACTACTCAGCACTACCACCCGGTGACTACATCTTCCACGTTCAGGGCTCCGACTCCAGCGGGCGCTGGAATCGCGAAGGATTAGTGCTCTCGTTTACTGTGCTCAAGCCCTGGTGGCTAACCACCTACGCATTCGCAGCTTACATCGTTCTAGCAATCGCTGCGGCAATCATGGCTCGCCGTTGGTACTTGCGCATGGCAGTCCAAACTATGTCCCGGCGGATGAATGCCTATATCAGCCAGCAGAACGACCTGCTACTGGAAGAAGTGCAAGACGAAATTGAAATCCAGGAACAGATACTCTCGAAGTACAACGCACATACCACAGACCTGATTACTCTCGTTCAGCAACTCGTGCCGCCACCCAATGGCGGCAAATCGACGCCTGACCGTGAACTCTCGCTTTCCCTGCTGGCGTTTGAGCGTAATGTCGAGGGCTTTGAAAACGATATCCACTTCGACGTGGAAAGCTATACCAATGAGCTGATCGACATTCATATTGATGCCGACCAGTCTCTCGCCTCACGAGTGATTTGTACCGTGGAGATCAGCACTCTGACGCAACCAGCTCCGTACGCCCTTCGATGTGCTCTGCTTATCCACTACCTCATTGCTCTTGCCAAAAGAGCCACGCCGGAACTGAGCCCGGCGGTTGCCTTACTCAACCTGTCTCTGTCAGAACCGGTTATCACAGACACTAACCGGGTCGGATGGGTTCTGAGAGGTTCTGTCACTGCCGAACAAGGTGGTTCGATTGCTCAATGGCTCACAGACCAACCCTGGCTGGAAGAGAATCTGTCGGACATCGCTGAATCACTTGATGTGGACCACGACGCGAAGTGTAGCGACACACTGTTTGCGCTAGGCTGTGAGTTCCTGCGACCGGAGCCCCTCCTGCGGTGATATGAATGAAACTGACCTATATCCACTTAGCGCTGCTATAACGTACGGATGACAGCAGGAAACTACAAGAACGTCGGCAACACTTTGCAATTCAGAGGCACGGCCCTGGGTCGCCCCTGCCATATTGTTGTCGATAACAGCGACGGGATTGCTGAGGCAGCCATCTCGGCAGCGCTGGATGAACTGCATCGGCTGGAGGTGAAGTTCGCAGCCAAGCATCCCAAGAGCATTGTGTACGCCGTGAATCAATCTGCGGGCTCAGGGCAGGTCATTCCGATTGATGCGGAAACGCGCAGCCTGTTCAGCCTGATTGCCCTCATCAGGGACGAAACGCACCAAAGGTTCGATCCTACCCTGCAGATGGTATCGGCGCTTTACGGTGATACCGCCGTCAGCGAGCAGACGAGCGAGCGGGCTCGTCAAGTGGCTGCAGCCACGGGTTATTCCAACATCAATGTATCGTCCGAGGGTGTCGCGCTAGCAAGCCCCGCCACTTTGTTGGATCTTGATAGCACGGTTCGCCCCTATGCACTGGATTGTGCGGTGCGCGCCCTGAGAGCAGCCGGCGCCGTGAGCGCGCTGCTAGATCTCAGTCGAGACGCGGCGGCGATAGGTCGCCAAGGCGATCACTCGAACTGGCTCCACGGTATACGCTTCCCCAAAGGGCGCAGCAGCGCTGTGGCTCGCACCAAGATAAACGACGCCGCACTGAGCATGCGTGGCAACTACGAGCGACCCTTGATCCTACAGAACGCCCGCCACGGGCGCGCCATACACCCAGATACAGGGCAACCCATTGATGGGCTGCTAAGCGTGGCTATCCGATCTGAGAAGGTCCTTGATGCCTACACCGCCGCCACCATTGCGCGCCTCAAGTCAGAGGCCGAGGCGCTTGAGTGGCTGAACACACTCGACATGCCGTGGTTCGCGATTGATTGTGAGCTTCAATGTCATGGCACCATGAAGCTCAGCTAGGCAAGTGCTTACAACCCCTTGAATACCGGCGCACGCTTCTCGCGTTGCGCCACAAACCCCTCTTGCAGGTCTTGAGAGTCGCTGCACTCTTTCGCCAACGCTTGCGCATCATCCATGTCCAGCGTGCCCGCTGCCACGTGGTTAATGATTTTTTTCATGGCTGCCACCGCCATCGGTGCTCGCTCTGCCAGTGTGGCCGCATAGTCCATGCTCGTCTGGCCGATCGCTTCCCGGTTTACCAGTTGGTCGAGAAAGCCCATCTCATATAGCTGTCGCGAGTCGACAAACTCGGCCGCCAACAGCAGGCGTTTGGCAGGGCCCACGCCCAGGCGTTCTACAAATCGCTGTATCCCACTAATGGGATAGCACAGGCCAATGGTCGCAGCCGGCACCCGAAGCTTCATACCATCAAAGCCAATACGGAAGTCGCAGCTCAGAGACAACTCACTACCACCACCATACACATTGCCGTTAAACGCACAGACCGTAGGAATCGGGAGTGCTGCCAGCATATCTGTGGTCGCCTGGAAATCGTCACCGGAAATATCGCCAGCGTTCAGTTCAGCAAGAGACGCGCCCGCACAGAATGTCTTATCACCTGTGCCGGTAACAATGAGCGCGCGCACAGCGTTATCGCTCTGCACGCTGCGCAGCACTGCCTGAATGCCGTCCAGCTCTTGCTTACCCAGCGAGTTGTGCTTGTCGGGGTTGTTCAGTGTCAGGATGCCAATAGCTCCCTGCTGTTCAAAGCCAATCGTGTCTGCCATTGTCGTCTCCCAAAAAACCGGCGCTGAGTGTCGCATACCCGTACATCCCCAGCCACAATCGGGTTATCTTCAGACCTACACCGAATGTACGGAGACAAGCATGAACCAACGCTGTGGCTGGTGCGGCACAGATCCACTCTACATGGATTACCACGATACCGAGTGGGGGGTGCCGGTGCGCGATGATCAAACACTGTTCGAGTTCTTGCTGCTGGAGGGCGCGCAGGCGGGCCTTGCCTGGATAACAGTTTTACGCAAACGCGAGGGCTACCGAAAAGCCTTTGCAGACTTCAATGCCAAAAAGGTCGCCAAACTATCCGACAAAGCGCTGGATAAACTGCTCACCAACCCTGCGATCATCCGCAACAAGCTTAAGGTGCACGGTGCCCGAAAGAACGCGCGCGCCTTTTTAGAGGTTCAGGCCGAGTTCGGCAGCTTTTCAGATTACATCTGGGACTTTGTCGATGGGCGCCCCATCCAGAATCATTTTTCCGCGCTGGATCAGCTGCCCGCCACCAGCCCTATATCCGATGCGTTGAGCAAAGACCTGAAGCGTCGCGGATTCACCTTCGTCGGCTCAACGATTATGTACGCGCACATGCAGGCCACCGGCATGGTGAACGATCATCTTGTCACCTGTTTTCGCCACGCGGAGTGTGCTGCCCTGGCCTGAGCAAACCTATAACCGGGAACGCTGTTAGAATACGCCACCGTCAACAGAGTGCCACGCGTGTCGCA
>SPKZ01000498.1_pt1 | contig 74626 bp, 83 predicted proteins | sample 2456571 | NCBI WGS metagenome assembly SPKZ01 (sample SAMN11192286, study PRJNA482655) | marine metagenome | biome: ENVO:00000447; feature: ENVO:00000244|ENVO:00000211|ENVO:00000569|ENVO:00002023; material: ENVO:00002151; isolation source: ocean water from marine abyssalpelagic zone ...
AATTAAATTTAATACTGTATGAATAATAACAACTATCTACTAAGAAATTCTAATTAAATTTAATACTGTATGAATAATAACAACTATCTACTAAAAGAAATATTACTTTTATAATCTGAATACCTAATCTCTACTTAAAGAAAGAAATACCACCCTTAGTCTTGAATTAGTTACCTAATAGTCATACCCCTTACTACCCTCGAACTAAATTTACATACAACCCCACCCACCCTACACACGCATATACATATACATATACGCACACGTAGATACACATTCACCACACCTACTTGTTAAGTTTACACCTACAATTTCACCCACATTATACATACATACACCTACATACATGAGAGTTTTTGGAAAAACCAACATTTTGTCGTATATTTGAGGTAGATAAAAAGGAAAGTTATATCCAATGCTTATCCTACCGCAACCACATAAAGAAGCGAGGTGCATTTAACAGAACTTTTTAATACAGTATTAAATTTTAGCTTGAAATACTGTACCGTTAGTCCAAAAGGGATTTTCGGCTTTTGAAATCAGCAAATAAAGAAAAGTTAATTTCTTTAATTTAGACTACGGAAAGAACAGTAGCTATGTGAAGGGTTTTCGTTATCAACGTTCCTCCAAGTGCTTAGCCAAACAACGTAACATGACAAACAGTCGTTTAACTTGATTAATCAGTAATTATTTGCAACCGCCAACTTTGTAAACAAACAAAAGTAGTTTTTATGAGACAAATTTTCAACAAATTATTCGGGTACGAATATACTCGATTCTCCCTAAACAATGGGCAGAAGATTATTCAGTTAAAGCTGCCTTTTGTTGGTGCAGCGTTAATGATTTTAGCAATAGCTTACGCTTTATCTTACCAAGTAGCTAACCATGTTGACAAAAACGAGTTAGTTGATGAAATAGCTGAAGAACTATTCGAGAGAAAAAATCAAAGAGTTTTTAATACAGTATTAAAAACGCCTTACAATATCCACCTTGAAGCCTTAGGCATCTTACAAACATCACCTTTTATTGATTCACAACAAGGTACAGCTAAAGCAGTCCAAAGATTTTTCTCAAAGGCTCAAAATAATGAGTTAATCGGCAAAGAGGAATATAAAAATCTAATTAAGACTATTCAAATGGATAAAGGTTTCGCCAAAAATGCTTCTCTTGAGGAATATAATCAAGCAAAATTATTAACCGCCTACTTACAAGGTGAATACTTTAAATCCAAAGCCATAGATGTTGAAACACAGTTTCTAACTGCTATTGAAAAATATATAGATGCAGACGGTACTCCGATTCTTAACGAATATACAGGTCAAAGAGAGTATGATTACGTGACAAATAAATGGCTTAGCGAGGTAACTGCCAGTATTGTAGAGTATGATGAACAAATGGATAATATCTCGGCAACTATTGAAGTATTTGCTGCATCAGCAATTGAATTTCCGAACAACGACAAAAAAGCATTAGAAGACTACCGTAGTAAAATGTTTGCTCAACTAATTAAGTTAGAGCCTAAGTAGTTTTGATGCTTTTTTTGCTTTGTTTGCAATACTACAAGACGTTGTCACTTGGCAACGTCTTTGTTTACAAATTATTCTAAGGTTTTCCATTTTTAAGTTTTATATATATTGCGTTTATTAATTTAGGCTGACTTTGTGTTAGCCTTTAGTTTTTTGGAAAAAATTATCAGACTATTTGTTCGGACATCCATAAAGTGATTTAAACCGTTATCTTAATTGGTAACGGTTTCTTTGGTTATACTAAAGTATTAAATTAATACAGTATTAAAATTAAGTCTAAATTTAATTATTTTCCAAGAAATTTTCAAACCTCATTTATTTTTCGTATCTTTGTAATATCAAATTAATTATTAAAAGCAAACAAACAAAAAAAATGAGTAATTTAACAAAATTTAATAACGGTATATCAAACCAACAACAACAACATTTACTGCCAAGTAAACGTGTAGCCAAGTTAGCCATTGGCTCACTCGCTTTAGTATTAGCAGCAATAGCAATATTGTTAGTACTACTCTCTAATAGAGTTAATAAATTAGAGAATACCAAAGTAGAGGTCAAACATGACTACATTGAAGTTAACCTTGAAACCTTATACTTACAACAGCAGCAGTTAGGTTCAGAAATTGATACCTTGAAAAAATTACTTTTTAATACTGTATTAAATTTGACCGAAGCCGAGTTCAAAAATTCTGCCGAAACTAAAAAGCTATTAGAAACTATCAAGAACCTTGAAACCAAACAAGGAAAGATAGAAGTTGAAATTGAAGAAGCTGTTAAAAGACAGTCAAACAATTTTGATTTAAGCCTTAAATTCTCTAGTTCACAAAGAGGTGAAAATAGGAAATTTAAACCATCTGATTTTATCTCTATTTATAAAGATGCTTTTGAAGATATTTTTTCTAAGTATCACAAAATTCCAAGACCAAATAAAAAGCAATACGATTTAGCCTTAACCCTATCTTTAGCACAAGGTATTTTAGAATCTGGTTGGGGCGGTTCAGATTTAGCTTATTACCATAATAACTGGCACGGTATCAAATGTCAAGCCTGTGGTGGTGTTTTTCGTCCCGATTGTACTGAAGTAAATTCCGTATCTTTAAATGATGATTGTTCCTTTGACAAATTCTACAAATATAGGGATTTAGGTACTTCAGTTGCCGCTCATTACTTATTACTATTCCGCCCAAATTCTAAATACAGAAAGAAAGTTCAAAAAGCATTAAAGCAACCTACGCTTCAATCTTTTGCTGCTGATGGTGAAGTGACTGATAGAGAGTTCTGGAAGTCAGACGTAGGTACTTTATGTAAGCTACTATCTGGCATTTCTCCAAAGCCTAATTATGCTACAAACAAGAAATATCATCTACGCTTGAAAAAATTAATTTTAAATTACAAATTATATAACTAATTTTAATATAGTATTAAAACAAACAAAAATGAGTAAAGAAATTAATTACGGTAAAAAAATTGTACGATTATATGGTACTGAGTGGGCAGTTGATTTACAAGAGACCGATGAACTAACACCTACTATTGAAATATTATGTAATCACATCACCGCTTTATATGATGAGATTGATAAGTTGTTAGCTGATAATGACATCAAAGACAGACCTATAAAAGAATTTAAAAGCAAAATTTATCGCACACAACAGGAGGCTGAGTCGTATGAGGATTTATCCCAAAAGTTTGAAAAGTTAGAAGAATCTATCGCAAAGGAAATCAAAGAGAAACATTATTGGAAAGGTCAATATAGTGCTTTAGTCGAAGAGTATAAAGAAAAGTAAATATGAAGATTGAAACCATATATAAACTCCTTAATAGTAATCCAAACACTATTAAGGAGTATTTAACTGAAAAATTAGATATAGACTATAAGACTTATATGGCTGAATATCAAAACGAAAGCCATAAGATTGGTTTTATCAAGTTTTTCACGTATGAACTTAATAAAATCGGGGATATTACATTCACTTTACGTAAGAATATCATACGTAAGGTCTTCGGTGTCAAGTTATCGAGGTTATTAGTATATATAAGTGATTATGAGGTGCGTCAGTTCTTTGATAAAAAAGAACTGTTATATACTACTTTTGAAGAAAAAATTAGCAGACGTTTTTTAGAGTATAATAACCATACTGTCCAAACAATGGCTGCAATGTCAGCTGGTAAGAAAAGAACTATTGGTGCGGTACAAAACAAGGTTTACGATTTACTAACTGCACAGTTAGACACACAACAGCATCTTTTAATTTATTACCGTAAATTATTACTGCCGTTGATGAACCATAATTTAACGTTATTAAGTAAAACTGATAGCGGTCTGGTTTCGGAATTACCTTTGTTTGATAGAGCGACTTATACTAAAAATCAAACTCAAATTAATACAGTATTAAATGAATTAAAAAGATATATTGACCCAGCTGCTGTTAGTAAATATAGTAGTATTTTAGGTATTCCTTTTCATGTATTTGGAGATAATGAAGAATCTGATTTAACTCCTACTGTTCTAATGGATACTATTCATAAGGCTTTGGAAGAACAAGCAAAGAAAACTGAGGACTTTCTAAAAGCACCAAATCCTAATCTTCCAAATATAGTCGATGATTTGAATACTGACCACTTGAATACTGAAAAACAGATTGCTAATGAGTTAGAACTTGAACCACCAGAAAAAATAATTACTGCTGATGCTATGAAAAAAGTTGAAGGGCATAGGTCTTTATATGATGAACGACCTTACGTAGAAGATGAAGTTGAATTTACAGATTATGAAGTAGAGGAAGTTAAAGAAGAAGCTGTGCCGAAAGAAGACTTAAACTTACCAACTGGTGACTTCTTGAAGCCAGAGAAAGAAGATGATGATTTTGAAGATATGTTATATTAGTATAAATAAAAACCAATTATAATGAATTTAATAGTAGCAAATAACAGTTACTTCTTAAAGCAATTTTTGATAAGTAATAAACGTAAATGTCTTGATGCTTATTATGCGTTAAGATGTTCCAGACCTGTAAGTATAGGTAGCACTTATTTAAAAAACATACATAATGCTCAGTTGTTGGGAGGGTATTGCAAAAATGTTATTATTGTTGTAGATAGCTTTGAAAAGTTTGACTTCAAACAAGTAGCAAAATTTTTATCAACAAGAGTTAACACTGCTACAAGGTTTTTTGTAGTATTTCCAAAATTAAATAATTCTTTGAAGTTACTACATAACCCTGTTCAGTTAAAATTTAATACCTATTTTAATACAGTATTAAATAGTATTACACAATTTGCTTATAAAAATAATATATTCAGTTTAGATTATGTATTTTATAGTAACCCAATCTCTACTATGGATATAAGTAAAGATTTTGTACTTACTTTAGGTAATTATAATACAAGTTCTTTATTTATAACGGATATAAGTCAATTAGCCAAATTAACTTACTCAAAAGTAGTTAAAAAGTTTAAAGGTGACTATGGTAACAATAAGGTTAAAGTAAATATTGATTCTATCGCTACAATGATGGTCAAAGCTAATACCATTAATACTAATAAGGTTAATCAAGATGCTTTTATGGTTAATTTTCCCGAAGATACCGTACTTGACCGAATTAGATTCGACTATGTTAAAACAAATATTATTTTAAATCAAATTATCTAATAAAATTAAACGCAAACAAAGTATGAAAGAGATATATGATTTAATTAACAAAACAAAAAAAGAGCGTGGAGGCATTATAAATTCTTTTGAGTTGATGGGTACGGTTAAAAGTATGAATGACCATGAGGTTTTTAACCTCGCTCGATATATGTATTGGTCGTCTTCTGTATTAAACCAACAATACGATTTATACTTTAATGATATTAGGTATCGCCACCGAACAGATTTGTTTATCGCTATAATTTATTCTTTGAGTAAACGAGTTACGACAAGATATACATTTCAGTACGCTGACTTAACACCTTATTTTGAGGAGTACACTAATAAGTTTCCACCACATAAAGAGTTTAAGGTAGAAACTAAATTTAGATGTATGTTAGATAATATACATTTAGGGAGTCCTTTAGCAGTGGTCTTATATAGGTTATTGTATAAAAGACATCGAAAAGCGTTTAAAAAGTTAGTGACACCTTATTTGGTGGGTAGAAATACTCACAATATTCATAAGGTTAAATTAAATAATATGTATCAACTTTTTTGGCAGCTATCCTGCCCAACACAAGACCCCACAGGCTTACTTCATGCAGAAGCAATAGCGGTATATAGCTGTGTCGAGAAAAAAGAGTTAGTACTTCATTCGTTCTTTGATTTTATGGACGAGTTCTTAGAAGATAAATAAATTTTTAATATAGTATTAAAAACAAACAAAAAATGGGTTATTACACAACATTAAAAATGAATTATTATACAACATTCAGATTTAAAGGTAAACTAAAAAAAGATACGCCAGAAGCTATTATTGCTTTTTTAAAGAAAATAGTAATTGACCAAGATTTAGGCGATAAGGCTATATTTCACATTGAGGATATAAGTATCGAAACTCCAGAAGATATTTTCTTTAATTGTAGTAGCTGGTATATGTTATTCTTGTCTAATAATTCTGACAATACTTTACAAGGTTCTAATTTTAATTTAGATACTTTAGAATTAAGTATTGAATCAGAGTTTAAAAATTATGGTCAAGAAATAAAGCATTTTACAAAGTGGATTAGTCAATATGTTGAATCTTTTGAAGGTACTTTACAAGGCGAAGATTGGGAAGAACCTTATAATTTGGTCGATTGGGTTTAAGACTTCTAAGCATCGTTAATTAATAACATAAATTTTAATACTGTATTAAAACAAATAAAATGGAGATTTATAAACGCATAGGTGATTTAATAGCTTTTCACAGGAAAAAGAAAGGTTTAACACAAGCTGAGTTAGGTAATAGATTAAATCTAACTCGTGTGTCAATAACGAATATTGAAAAAGGTAGACAAAGAATCTCTTTACATAAATTGTTGTTGCTATCTAAACTATTAGATGTTTCCATAGATACTCTAACACAAAATATAGACTTAGATAAACTGATACCTAAAGATGTAGAATTTACTCTGAAACATCATTACCCGATAAGTTGGGAACGTATCAAAGAGAAGATTATCGCTATTGAGTTAGAACGAAAGTACAAAGAATGAAAAGTAAACGAATAATTAATTAATACATAAAACAAAACATGGAAAAATTAACTAAAGAGAATATTTTACAAGCAATAAATCAAATGTATAAAGATTCAGTTGAAAGGCGAGTAGATAACGAAGTTGAACGCTTAAAACTGTTTAATAAACTACTACCTTTATTAGGTACAAGTAAGAAGGAGTTTTGGGAGGGTAAAACAAAAACAACCGCCCCAGATTTAATTATTCATGGTAGTAATCTTAATAAAAATCAGCAAGAAGTTTTAAATATCCTACGCCAAACAGGTTTGTTTAAGTTTTTCGAGCATTCAAGTATATCTACAAAACCATCTAAATTTAAAGGCTTTGACAAAGTGTCCGATGGTAAATTTATAATTACTTGGAAGACTAAGTTAGAGGAAATTTCAACTACAACTCCTATACCTTTAATATCTTTTTATGGTAGGAGGATTGAATTTCAACTTAATACATCAGACTTAGATAAAGGTAGTATTTTTTAAATAAAACAAACAAAAGAATGGAGAGAATAGTTACTATGACTAAGAAGCAGTCAGCACTTAAAAAAGAATTAGAAGAATTTAATACTGTATTAAAACCTAAAGGTAGAGGTGAGGGTATGACTACTTTTATTAACTTACTTACATCTGACCAGACCACGTTAGACGGTAGTAAAACTGTTATCGTAGTAAATAATAAAAGAAGTGCTAAGATGCTCTTTGAGGGTTTAATTACTACTATAAAAGATAGATTTTATCTAAGTTCTTACAAACAAGAATATTACATATACGGTAGAATGTTCAAAGTAGATAGTATAAATTTAAAAGTAACTTTTTCAAATAAATCTGAAGTGCGGGTTATAACCTCTATGGATATAGTACATAGAAGTTCTACAACTTTTGAGATAAAAGAATCTTCGATACCTTTAGAGGAAATTGACTTATTAATATTTGATGAGATGGGTAGTTGCAACTTTAGTCGTATCGACCAATTATCCTTTATGCACTACCTATTAGAACGGTCTAAAAAGTTGTTTATAACCTCAACTTATAACCCTCAAAGCATGGATATATTTCATAAGTTATATTTCTTTTTGAAATATAAAGACTTGCTAAGCAGTTTTAATAATAATCATAAAGTAAATCTAACAGTCTGTGAACAACAAAAAAAAGAAAACAGGTTTCAACACGAAGATTCCATTAGACGTGTTAAACCACGTGGCGGATATGAATATCCACGTTTCGGAAAGTAGGTTACAAACTTTTCTTATCAATATAGCACAAGGAGTAGGTATTGGTACATACTATTATAACCGAGATTCAAGCGTACACCCAAAGCTAATAAAATACTTAACCGAAAACTTTGATAGTTTTAATACAGTATTAATTTCAGCTTTGAGTTATGCTAAGAAAAAACATGACAGTTATATTGGTTTATTAGTAGAATCAAACAGACTTACAAGAGTTGGGTTTGAATCTGACAAGTTTATTTTTAAATTGAATCACTGGGAATCTGTTTGTACAGCCGATAATCTGACTATGGAGTTGTTTGAAAAGGCTTTAGTTTCTACACGTAATATCGAAGAAGCTGGTATTGTTTGTGGTTTAGAGTTAGATGACCTACTTGATTTTAAAGGGAACGATAGGATTAAAACGTTAATGGATACTTTTAAAATAAAAGAATAATATGTCACAGAATTCAATTGACCAAGTATTTGCTGTTAAAATACTTTATCAAGTACATTATACTACTTTAGATAAAGTAGAGAGTATTTGGCATACAGGTCAGTTAATTTCTGTATTTGATAAATTAGAAAGAAAGTACTCTGATGATTTGGAAACAGCGGTCTGCTTGTTTGAGAGGTTTGTTTCTTTGTATATTAGAGAGGAAAATTAATATAGTATTAAAAACCAATTAAAAAATTATTATTATGTTTATGTATATAATGTTTACCGATAGTCATAAGTATATATATTATTTGACTGACAAAATAATTACATTTATTTTACTTAGTTTAGGTTCAACTAATCTAATTTTATATTACTTATATGGTTTAGAGTTATTAATAGATATGAATATCATTCAAAATGAAGTTCATCCATTTATGTTAGCTTTATGGTCTATTTTTGTTTTGTTTGAAACCATTGCTTTAATTCTTTTACTTTTTAAATTATTCCCAGCTACTAAATTAAATAATATTATTACAAGGGTTAATGAGGCTTACGTTATTAAGCAGTTAACTAAAAAAGGCTTTGAAGTCGATGTAACTTTACATCAATACTCTATTCGTAATAAAGATACCAATGAGATTACAGAATTATCAGATTTAATAGAGTTATATAGATTTAATAAAGAAAATTAATACAGTATTAAAATTATTACCAAAAATAATGTCGTATAATACAAGAAAAAAACAGCTAAGTAATAAAATAACACACAGTAATCAAGTTTCCGAATTTGTACGCTGTTCTATTGATTATGCGTATTGTATGCGTAACTATATAAGGTTGCCAAACAATACCTCTAAACCTTTATTCAAACTTTTTCCATACCAAGAGGCTGCTTTATACCATCTACGCACTAAAAAGAGAGTTATCTTTTTGAAAAGCCGTCAGATGGGTATTACGACATTATTAAACGCTTATACATTACTTGAAGCATTATTCAAACCAAATAGCACTATTTTATTAATCTCTATTAAGGAAAATATGGCTATTAAGATGCTTAAAATGATTAAAGAAATGTATAGGGAGTTACCATCTTTTCTACAAGTTCCTGTTGCTAATAGGTCGGGCAGTAAAATAGGTACTACTTTACGTATCGAATTTGAGAACGGCTCGACCATAGAAGCACAAGCAGCTACCGAGAGTACTGGTCGTGGTATCGCTGCTACACACGTAATCTTTGATGAGATTGCGTTCCAACAATATGCCGATGAAATTTATACAGCATTACAACCTACTTTAGCCTTTACTAACGGTCAATTTATAATGAACTCAACCCCTTATGGTGTTGGGAATCTTTATGAAAAGACTTATACTAACGCAGTTAGAGGTAAAAATAACTTTACGCCTTTGAAATTACATTGGACTTTACACCCTCATTATAATAAAGAATGGTATATAAGTCAGTTCAAAGAATTAGGTACTAAGAGGGCAAAACAAGAGTTAGATTGTGAGTTTTTAAACGCTGGTACACCTGTTTTACACATACCGACAATCAGAAGTATTGAGGAAGAGATAAAAAACTCTTTCAATTATATACGTTTTGCAACACAATCTGACGGTTATGGAGGTTATATTTATGAGAATCCACGCCCAGACCGTAAATATGTCATAGGTATAGATGTGTCCACAGGTAAATCATCGGATTACTCTTCCTTTTCAATTATGGATATTGAAGCAAGGGAAGTCGGTTATTTTAAAGGCAAAATCCCTCTAAGGCAGTTAGCTTCGTTAGTTGTTTTATTAGCTAAGAAGTATAATAACGCTTTATTAGTACCAGAAAATAACGGTATTGGTGAGGGGTTGATTGAGTTGTTCTTAGAAAAGAAATATTATAACTTGTACGAGCAAGAACTTATAGTGAAGCCTTCAACTAACTTTACTTATATGTTCGAGAATAAAGATAAGTATGGTTATAACACAAATGTTAATTCAAGACCTAAATTAATTGAGGGGTTAGATTATGGTTTAGAATATAACAAAATTGCAACTATGAATAGGTTTATGGTTCAAGAAGCCTATAAATTTATTTATGATGCGAATAATAGGGCGGTATCATCAACAAAGTTAAAAAAGTCGTCAGCGTATGATGATGATTATATTAGTGATGATAGTATATTTGGTTTATCTTTGGCTTATGTAGGAGTTAAAGATTTACGTAAAAAATTCAACATGGATATTTTATCCATGCTTTAATACAGTATTAAAAACTAACTAAACTAAATAACGATGCAGTATTTGGGAAGCAAAAGAAGAATTAAAAAATACATTATAGATATTTTACATAAAAATCTACACCCAGACGACATATTTTTAGATATGTTTGTAGGTGGTGCAAATATAATTGATAAAGTAAACCACCCTTATCGAGTAGGTAATGACCTGCATTTTCCATTAATTCAAATGTGGAAAAAATTACGTGACGGTTGGATACCGCCAAAGTATGTGAGTAAAGAAAAATATAAAGAAGCAAAGAATAGTGGTAATATTAAACCGCATTTGAAAGCCTATATAGGTTTTTGTTCTTTTGGTGCTAAGTATTTTGATGGATACCCTAATAGTAATTCTGACGGTACAAGAACATCACTTGATTACTGGGGTCAGCATTATAGATTTGTAATGAGCCAAGTTCCGTATATACAAGGAGTCAAGTTTACTAATTATTCTTATAAAACTTTCCCTTTACATAAAATTAATAAAAGATTTGTTATATATTGTGATAAACCTTATGAAGCTACTGCAAGTTATAGTATTTATACTATTGGTAAAACTAAAATTAAGTTTAATCATAAACAATTTTGGATGTGGGCAAGAGAAGTAGTGAAAAAAGGACATTTAGTTTTTGTATCCGAATATAATGCACCAGATGATTTTATTTGTATTTGGGAAAAGGAACTGACAGTTCAAGCAGATGCTAAATCTAACAAAAATAAAAAGACAGAAAAAGTATTCATTCACAAATCTCAAGCAGATTTAATACAGTATTAAAATTATGGGTTTTTTTGATAGGTTAAAGAAATACACAACACCAGTTATAACTCAACAGGAAGAGCATGAGATAATGCACGAAGCGATTACAAACGTTTCTTTAGAGGGTAGGCATGAGGGTACTAAGAAGTTATTAAGTGAGGTAGCTGCTAAGTATCAAGATAATACTAATTTAGAATTTGCTAAAAAACTTGATAAGATTAGTTTAGATGAGGTAGTACATGACGTGGCTAACGGTACAAGAGAGTCTATTTCTAAACCTATGAAAGATTTAGGCACTACTTATGACATATTAATTAATAAGTATTTAATTAATGCTGATTATCGGTTAGAGGTGTTAAATTGGTTGGAAAAATTATTTTTATCTGACGAGCATTTAGGTAATGCTGTAAAGAAAATAGTCCGAATGTTATCTACGGATTACACCTTAGATTTAAAGTACGAAAATAATAGAGTATTAAAAACTAAAATGTTAAAGATACTTGAAAATGTGTCTTTTGGCGAACATAATAGCTATCGCAATACTGAAAAGACTGTTATTGAAACTAATAAAGGAGTAATCAATAATATGGCTCTTCAGCTTATACTAAGTGGGACTATTAGCCGTATGATACTTACTGATAAAAATAAAGTTTGTGGCACAGCCGTAGTAAATACTAAGCATATACTACCGTTACTAACTAAAAATGGTAACATAGAATGGTTGCAAAAATATGAAAGCAATCAAGGTAGGTATGAATATCTTATCCAAATGCAGCATGATGCTGGGAACATTATGACGGACACTGGTTATGTAGTAAATCCTCACCGAGGTTCGGCTTATAACCCAAATTTACAGGATAATAATATACTTACAATAAATGACACTAAATATTTAGAACTATCGAACAAGCGATTTATTTATACACCTTGCGTAACCTTACAAGATAATCCTATTGCTATACCACCACTATTAAACGTTATCTCGGCACATAAATTAGAACGTACTATGATTGGTGGTGTGGCTGCTTATGCGGAAAGGTTTAATGCTGTTAGTTTTTTAACGGTTTTAATTAGACCTGTAACCTCAAAAAATGGTGAAAGTAAACAGGCTTATAAAAAAAGGGTAAACGAACTTATTGAAAGGGTCACAGACAAGATTGATAATGGCTTCAAAAATGGTTATTTCATTGGCTTCAAAGACGTACATGATATAAATATCAACGCAACTCAATCAGATGCAGTTGGTTTCAACACTTTATATAAGTGGGCGATAATTAATAAGGCATCTGGTTTAGGTGTACCGCCTTTATTATTAGGTGTTGAAACACAGGTATCAGAAAGTTTGGCTCGTATTCTTGTGCAGACTATGATGGCGGAACTTCAAGACTACCAAGACTGTATAGCTGATGCTTTACATAAATTTTTTATGCTGTATTTACAATTAAATCATTCGGATTACTATCTACGAATGAAAAAAAATAATACAGTATTAAAAATTAACTTTGGCAGTAGTACGGTTCAAGACAAATTAAGGTTTGAACAAGCCAAAGCATTAGAGTTAAATAGAGTTATAAGTATGGTTAATCAAGGGTTTATCTCTAACGAGCAAGGTGCTAAGATGTTAGGTTTAGAAAAATCTTACCTAAAAAACCCTCCAGACAACTCACCTCAACCTAATAAACCTTTAGCTAAGAAAAAGAAAGATGAACCAAATACTCAAGCTAAACCAGCGAGAGGTAAAATTAATGAGTTCAAAGAGCAGTTAATGTTTAGTTTGACTCAAAAAGGTTTAGTTAATAAGGATATTTTTTGGGAAAAAGGCTGTCAGCATGATAAAGCTAATTGGTCACATAAGCAATTTAGCGAGGAGGGTTTGAAAAAAGAATTATTTAGGCTTGTTGAGGAGATTCAAAAAGAAGTCATAAAGGAGAATGTGAAATATACTTCAAAAATTAATGGTTTAATCAGTGAGTTTTTAGACCGTTATTCAGAAAGTGTTTTCGTATCTTATGAATCTTTTATAACTGACTTTTTAGAGTTTTTGCAAAGTAACTTTTTTACTTATTTTGATTATGACAAGATAAGTCAAACTATGGTTGATAAGTTTAAGAAAAAGAATTTTAATACTATATTAAAAGTAACTGGTGCTACGCCAGACTTCTTAAATGAGAGTTTCCACACTTATTTCAAGAATGTATCAAACCACTACTTAGGTAAATTTATTAGTAATCCAGCTACTATATCAGCTATAAATAATTACTTGTTTGATAAGGTAGTCACTAATGAAATTATAGTATTTAGTGACCAAGTATTAGATGATATACGTAATTTACCTAACGTAGTATTACCTAAACAAGATTATCAATTAAAAAGAATAGTTGCTACAACTATATCTAAATATCAAAATGCTGGGTCTGTTTTAGCCATGCAAAGTATAGGTGTTACTAAGATTCAAGTTGTATCCTTGATGGCTGCAAATACTTGTGGTTATTGTAAAGCCTTGAATGGCACTACTTTTGAAACTTCAAGTATAGCTAATAGGTATCAACAAACAATAAATACTAATCAGTTAGAAGATTTACAGTTGTACACACCTTTTGTTACTTCATTATATCCGAAGCCGTCAGCTATGCCTACTAACAGTAGTTTATTAGCTATGAGTGGTGTAGTAATACCTTTTCACCCTCATTGTCAGTGTGTTTACGAAATTTATACTGAATAGTTAAGAATAATATAGTAGATTGTTAAACTTTATAACGTACTAAATCAATAGGTTTAGTACGTTTTTTTATATCTTAAATTTAACGTATATTGCAGTATAATTAAAAAAAATAATAGAATATAAATCTAAAGCAGTTTTAATACTGTATTAAAATAAATTGATATGCCGAGTATAAAGAACAATATTTTAGCCGTAGCATTTTCGGAGGCGGGTTCTGGTGCTGGAACACAAACTACCAGCCAAAATTATACTGAAATGGTTGTAGGCGATAAGACTTATCAAGTAAACAAAATAGGTGAAGGAGATATTCACTTAGTTAATGGTTTAGCTTATTTTGCTTATCGTATGCTTTCAGAAACTCATGTAGCAGAGGGTAGTCGTCATCATTGTGATTTTTCAGAAGTTGGTTTAGATAAGTATGTTTCATTGGCTAAGGGTATCCCATTTCATATTGACCATAGAGATTATAGTTCTGAAAATGCGAGAGGTAAAGTTGTTGATGCATGGTATTCTTCAGATATTGATGGTACAGGTATTGGAGGTATTAATGGTATTGTTGAAATTGATACAACTATTCAGAATGACTTTTCTGATAATCTTAGTTTAGCTAAAAAGATTAAAAGAGGTTATATATATTCTGGTAGTGTTCAAATTAAATTTGCATACCGTAAATCACATGATATAGAGGATTTTAGATTTCACATTGGTAAAAAGAACGCCGAAGGTGAGTATTATCGTAAGATAGTGACTGGTGTCGAGAAATTTTATGAATTTAGTGGACTTAGTCATGGTGCTGATAAAAATGCTGGGTTACTAAATACGCCCAAAGACAGTTATATAAATAAACTACGTAGCAAGTTTTCTGAGAGAGGTTTTAATACTGTATTAATTCCAAACACTGATATAGCGTCATTTGGTCAAACAGTCCTTTCTGACAATAACGATACGAGTTATAATAATTTACTTAATAGACTTCAAGAAGCAGAAGCTAAATACGCTGCTGATTTAACTGAATTATCGAACAGCAAAGATTCTGAGAAGGTAGCTGCAATAACCATAGAACAGCAAAAATATAACTCATTAAAGGAAACTAACAAGTCCGAGTTAAATAAATTTCTTGGCGAAATGGCGTTAGCGTTTAAAGAACCTATTACGACTTATAATGCTTTAGCTTTAAAATTACAGGCTTTAGGCAAGGCGGTAAAAACTTTAGATTTATCTTTTAATAGTTTAGATAAATTTAAACGAGTTTCTACTGAGTTAATAGCTAATGATTTGCAGAATCAATTAGATGAAGCATTAGGGGTTTATAGTCGTCATAAAGATAACGAACCCGATTATTTATCAAAAGATTTTAACGCCCAAAAAGAAGAGTTGAATGACTTATTCGGGTAGGTTTTAATATAGTATTAATTTTAAAATAAATAAAAAAAAGATATGCCATTTCCAGTTAATAAAGCCTTTGTCAGTAAAGGTAATCAAGGGAAACAACCTGCCATTGAAGCGGGAAAATTTCAAGGACGTTTATATTTACCTCGAACAACTGACCAAGATGGAGGTAATACTATTATACCAGAAGGTGTTGGTGTACATTTGGCAGCTGATGGTGAGGTTGAGATTCACGATGGAAGCCTACCGTTATATGGTTTAGTTATTTACGGTAATAATACCTCAAAATACCCAAATGACGTTACTAACGTAGTTCCTAATTCTGTTTTTGCTGATAAAGAATCAGAGGTCACGGTGGTATTTGACGGAGCGTATGTTATTAAAGCAATAGCTTCAGCAGCTATTACAGCTGGTGCAGAGGTAATTGGTGCTGGTACGTATGACACTGATACTGACTACCAAGATGTTTCCCCAGTAGGTGTTTCAGTAAACCCTTTAGGTATTGCATGGGATTCAGCAGCACAAGCTGGTGATATGATTCGTGTACTTGTTAGATTATAATTTTAACTTATAATTATAATCTATAATCTAAAACATTTTTAATACAGTATTAAATTTTAAAATATAATGTCAGATATTCAAATAGATAAAAAAAAGTTCAAAGAAAATTTAGCAGCGACAAATGCGTATGCTAAAGAGTTGAATAAAAAAGATAAAATTCGTGCCGTTCATGTATCGGACGAAGAAAATCAAAAAAAGACTTTAGAAACACTCGCTGAGTGTGCTTATTTTTACAAACAAGGTGTAGCTAAAAACTCACGAGCAATTACACAACATTCATCTTTTGCGGAGTTTTTGCAAGATGTTACAGAGTTTAAAATTGACGAGAATTTCGGGTTTAACCTTAGTCTTTTAAAAGCGTGTGGACTTAACGAAAATTCAACTTTACAAGAAATTGTTGATGCCCCGAAAAAGTTTTCAGCAGCATCGACAGTAGCTAATCAAGGTTATCGTTGGTTAATTCCACAAATTATTCAAGCGGTTGCTTATCAGAATAGTAGGATTTCACCAGCTAAACATACGGAGTGGATACCGAATAGTTTAAATGTTGGTGATGCTATTGAGGTAGTTAAACCTGCTGTTGAAGCTAATGATGCTATTCCTTATGTAGCTAATGAATTTCAGTCATTCACTTATGCAACGGTTAGCTTTAGTCAAAAGACTATTAAGTTTATGAAGTTGCAAAAAGGTTTTCAGTTAGGTCGTAAACAGTTACGTATAACGTCTATTCCTATGTTACCTTTAATGACTAACGCTATTATGGCTGGGTTTGATAAAGTTATGGACACTTTAGCTTTATTAGCCTTATTAAATGGCGACCAAGCCGATTTGTCCGAAGCTGCTAAAACCACAGGATTAAAAACAGCAAATACACCTACATTCAAAGATTTTATGCGTGTGAAAACACGCTCTATTCGCTTAGGTGTGGATTATAATAAAATGCTAACAAATGAAGCAACTGCTTTAGATGTAGCTACTTTACCAGAATTTTTAGGTACTACTACAAACACTGGGTATAAGACAATGTTATTAAAAATGGATAATCAATTTTATCCAAATATCAATAGTCTTGACACTCATGGGGCATATACTGACCCAAATTCTATTTTATTATTTAATACAGGGAAAGCTGCTCAACGGCTTGTTCAAAGACCTTTAGTTATTGATAATGAGTATGACATAGAGAGTGAGGTCACTACTTTTTATGCAAGAAATGAGTTTGCATTTATGACACACGATTTACTTGCGAGGTTAAAGATGGATTTATCTCAAGCAGATGAAACATTTGACCCGATATTTAATGCGGACGTACTTGAGAGAGCAACTCCTATGACGTGGTAAATTAATTTTTAATACTGTATTAAAAACACTTAGTACTAAGTTATTAAGTGTTTTTAATTTTTTAACAAACAAAAAATGGCTTTTAAAATAGTACCGTTACTGATGGTACGTAATGTATCATGTACTGATTTAACTCAAGGTTTAAGCCTTAGTTATAACAGAGCTCTCGAAAAGGAGGGTAAAGACCAAAGAGTAGAAATTGTCCAAGAAACTTACTTAATTAAGCAGTGGTTAAACGCTGGTAACTCCGCTATGCGGAGAGTAAGTCCGAATGAACTTATCGGTATTTTCAAGGATAAAGACTTGCGTGAACATAATCAACGTGCATTTGACTTCTTTGTAAAATTCAAAAATGAACAAGTTGAAGGTAACACCTATCTAAAGGTTTTTCAAATAGCTAAAGCTATTGCATCAAAAATTGAAGAAGCTAAATAAAAAGCGGAAAAGCAAGACGGTGATAATAAAACACAAGATTAATACTGTATTAAACTAAAACAAAGTTATGGCGTTATCAAAATTTCCAAAGACAGTCGCCTTTATGAGCAGCTTTCTTCCGTTTACAGAATTACACGCACCAGATAATAATTTTACTACATTATCAGCTTCAGTTAATGGTACTAAAGTTACATTAATTAATGAGGGTAACTACACACAATTTATTGATATAGCTATAACTTTGTTTAATTCTACTAATGGTGATATTGAAAAGGATTTAGAAGTTCAAAACACTATTTTTGACGGTGTAAAAACTTACATCTTTTTAACAAACTCACCTACTATATCGGTAGATTCTTTAGCTATAAAAAATGAAGATATAAACGGTGTTTTAGATACTAATATAGCTAACATGGCGTATCAAATGGCTATACGCTTCAATATAGCTTTTGGTATGCCTTTAGAGGATTTACAAGATGAAGCAAATTACACAGACATTCAATTATCTGTTATTGCCCAAATGTGTTGTGTGTATTACTTGCAGCGAGTGTTATATGGGGTGTTTTTTAATGTAAACTATCTTAATAAAGCACAAGTTGATAGTTCAGAGTCAAGCACAGGTTCATCAACTCCTTCTTTTTTCACTTACCTAAAGAAAGCTAAAGCTGATGTAGTTGAAATTGAATATGGTGGTTTAACTGGTCAAGATGCTGTAACAGGTCGTATAGCTGCTTCGGGTTTAAATGCGGTAGTAGATAGTGCAGGTTTTGTAGAACTCATTAGGAACTTGATGGGTAACTTGCATAGAATGGCTAACCAAACAATGGTTGATTATTTCGATTTTATGATTGACTATACTTGGGACGATAACTATAATGATAGTTTTGTTTTAAGACAGTATTCTACAAGGCATTGGGACGTTCTGGATATATTTTTAGGTTAAAATTAATACTGTATTAAATTATGGCAAATTTTAGACTTGTTACAAATTTTGGGATTATACCTTTTCAACTACAAAATATCAGAGTCGATAAAGATACTTTAAAAGATATAGGTGTTATTGATAAGGTTACTTTATTAAATGGGAATATTACACCTTACCTTGTTTCTCAAAGATTTTATAGTACTCAAAATAAATGGCAACAAGTATTAGATGTGAATGGCGTTGAACCGTTTTCTTTTTATTATGATGATACACCCGAAGATGAATTGTATAAATCTGTTAGCAATATAAATTTATATTAGTATGTTAGATAAAGAATTAGTAGTTATTAGTGAATTAAATAATCCTTCAAATTCGTTTGTATTTTATGCCGACTTTGAAAGATTAAACTACTCAATTGATGTCATACATACTAATATTGATACTATAAAAGCTAATGAGGTTTACACACATATTAGGAATAGGAATACCAAACTTGAAATTCAACTTATCTTTATAGAAGCTAACAATAAAACTATTGATGATTGTATAGCTTTTTTTGATGATATTACAGAGGTTGGGGAAACACCTTTTAAAGCTGTTACTATAAGTTATGATGGTAGGTTAGTCCTTGATAAAAACTTTGTAATTGTTAAAGTAGGGTTTGAAATGATGGATTTCCTATATTATGAAAATGATATAGCTGCAAAAGCACGTAGAGCGAATATAACGCTCACACTTCAAGTTTTTCAATCAAATTTCGTTAATCAAGAAACAGAATTAAACTCTTCCGAGTTATTGTTTTTTTAATACTATATTAAAATGACCAAGAACGAATTATCTGATATTTTATTTTTAAATGGCTTAGAATACTTCGGTAAGTTCTACTCATTTTATAACGGTATATGCGAGGAGGTCGATGCAAACAATCAAAACAAAATAAAAGTAAGTTGTAAAGAAGTTTACGGTAATAATAACGTACACGACTTATGGGCGTTACCTTTGGCTACGGTTATGACGGAACATTTCTTTGTTATAAACCCACCAAAGAAAGGTGAGGAAGTGTTATTAGTTTTTAGGAAAGGTAATATACGTTATCCTATGTATATTAGAACTGCTCAAAGAACCTCTTTAATTGATAAAACACAGTTACTGAAACAAAACAATATTGAAGCCAAAGATTTAACAATAATAATTAATAGCATTATTGCCGATTTTTCTAAAGAGATTAAATTAATAAATACTGATAACCACGCTGCTATTTCGCCTAACGTACAAGGTGATATACTTAGGGAACAATTAGAAGATTTAAAGAAAAATCAATCAGATATAGTTTTAGAGTTACAAAATATTATAACTACTTTAAATTCTTATATAACCTCAAGTGGTTCTATTATATCAGCTATATTACCCCCATTCGCATCAGTGACTTCAATAGCTTTAACAAAGCTTATTAAGTCTTCAAAGGAGTTAGTTAAATTAAAAACCACAATAGAAAGTTTAGATATTGATAACAACAAATCAAACATATTATATAATAATTAATACTGTATTAAAATGCAACACGTTCTAACCATTAATGGTAATATAAAAAAAGCGGAGGATATAACTGACCTAACTATTATGCAATTAATTTATATTACTTATAATAGAACCCCCTTACCTTATGAAACGACTAAATCTTTAACAGACTTATTATTTAGTCAAAAAGATAAAACAATCGAACAATTAAAAGCTACTATCATGGCTTTCTACACACAAAATAAATTTGAGGTAACGTCAGTAACGCAATTGAATAGTACAGATATAAAGGTAACTTTAAAGGTTGTCAATAACGAGGTTGAGTTATTTGTTTAGTTAATTAAAAAAAATGTTAAGAGGTGATATAATTGGTGATGCTAAAGTCTTATCTAAATTAATGCTTGATTTACGCCAAGCAGCTGATGATTCTTTACGTGAAAGTATGGAGGGTTTAGGTTATATAATTAGAAAAGAAACACGTAAAGCAATTATAAACAACAGTCCTTCATGGGTTTCATTAAACCCCCAATACTTAGCTTATAAAAAAAGTAAAGGTTATAGGCGTAAAATATATATGATGACTAAATCTTTATATACCTCTATAAACCATGATATATCTAAAAGTTCACAAGGGTATCAATTAAAAGTAGGTTTTCCGAGAACTAAGCACCCTGTTTCTAAAACTCCATTAAGTGCTATTGCTGATGCAATGGAATTTGGGAAAGGCAACTTACCTCCAAGACCTTTATTATCTTATTCAACTCCCAGAGCAAGGAAAGAATTTTTAAAAAGTAAATACACACCCGATAAGATTTTTAAGAAAAAAGCAGATAGGTTGATTTCTATGGCTGCGAGTAGGGTAAGTACTTTTAGAAATTATTAATTTAATACAGTATTAAAAATGGATAGATTAGACGCTTACACATACGGTTGCTCAATATATGAAGAACTTAGATTAATGTTCATAGACTTAGGTTTAACTACTGATATAAATAATTATATAGGTAATAACAGACGTAGTTACGAATCCGATTTAGCAGCTTTAAATCCTGTAACTTTAAGTAAAGGTATAATGCTTTATCCTTTGGGTGATTTTAATTACAAAGTCACTAAAGTAAATTCTGTGTTTATAAATTTTTTAGAAGATAAAGATATGCAGCAGCAGCCTTATTTAACCGATAGGAACGGTATTCGCAGTGACATTTATTTTCGTATAAATGTATTAGGGCGTAATTATAAAGATGCTGAATATATTACAAGATTAATTCATAGTAAGTTTTATAGTCATAGTGGACACAAAACCTATAACCTTACTACAAACCAATTTTCTGATGAGTATTTTTATTCTGTTAGCAGTTTTAACAATGAGGTTACTAAACTTAATAAAGCTGATTTAGACCATTTTAGAGAATATACTATCGAAATAGGTTTACATAAAGTTCCTATCCTATTTCCTGTTAATTCAACTAACCCACCTGTTGAGTACGGTGTTTTCCAACAACTAATAACTTATATAGACATTAATAAGAACGGTTATTATGATATGATTTTAGGTGAGTAGTTAAGTTGTATTATAAGTTTTTCTTGAGTTATACATTTAATAACTTAATATACTAAAACTATTTGGATAAGATTTAATTTATTATTATATTTATCCAATAGTTTTAAAGATTTAATACAGTATTAAATATGAAAATTACTAAAAATTCAGAAGGTATCAAAGTATTAAGTGATGATGATAAATTCATCATAGCCTTACCTTCTAAAGAAATATACATTAAACCACATTCAGTAATACAAACTTTAGTGGCTTTAGGAACTACTCCACACCCTAATTCACATGATTTTATATTAAAAGTTACAGATGTTACTACTATTAATAATATAACTTTTAATGGAACTACCATAGAAGATTTTGTAGATACTATTTTAGGTATTGAAACTGGAGGGGGGGGTGGAACAGGTGGAACTGTGAAACTGTTTGGTGATTATATAAACATGGACGCAGAGGGTGAATATCAATCTAAAGCTGATTTTGGAAGTAGAAAAAGTGTGTTGTTTGAGCGTACAATAGTAAGTGGTGGTAGTATATCTAAATTTGTTTACGAAACTACGGTTGTTGATACTGCCGATTATATAAGTATTTGGACAAATGTAGTAGCTGGTAATTTAGATGGTAGTTTTGTGAAATTGGTTGATTTACCGTAATATTTAATACAGTATTAAAATGAGAATAAAAAAGGACACATTAAGAAATAATGAAGTAAGTGAAAGTTTTGCTTGGGGGCAAACGGTACAACAACTGAATGATGTTAGTCCAACACATTTACTTGATGGGAAAGGAGACTACCATGGTATTCAGCACGAAAAATACATTTATCAATCAGATGGTATTAGTGGACGTGTTGATTTTTCAAATATTACAATTAACACAAATGACGATTTTAAGGTAACGGCTTACTTAAAAGGTAATGATGTTATCTTATTTAGCACAGATGCAGATGATGTGTGTATATTTCAAATGAACTCGCAAACTGTTTTTGTGCGTGTGGGTTCAGAGTTTAATAAAGATACAGGAAGTTTAGCCGTTCTTGCTGATGCCGCAACAGCTTACCATAAATACACAATTGCAAGAGTAGAAGGTAATATTACCGTTTATATTGATGATATAGAATACCCACTTTTGAATAATGAAAATTACCAAGGAAGTATCCCTTTGTCCACATTATTTTCAAGAAATAAAAGTGTTTATTATCAAGTTGATTGTGCTTATGTGTCGTTAGAAATTGAGGGTAATTTAATTTTAGAATATAAGTGTGAAGAACAATTAGGAACTATTGCTTATGATTCAAGCGGTAACGGCAACAATGGAACATTCATAGGAGGTGTTACACATAATTCAGTTAGGTTTTATAAGCCTAATGTAAATATACCGCTTACAAATATGAATGTAGGCAGCGGAACTGTAAATGGTACAAGAAATTTGTCTATAACAAATGGACAAATAAATGTTAGTGCAGTAGGCGAAGGGGTGCATAGACAAATCTTATTGTCTTCTTTGTCTGATTTTGATAACGAAGATATTATTGAGTTAAATATAAAATGTGGTAATGCCGACTTGTTTATTCATCCATTAGCTGCAAACTCTGGCATAGCATCTTTAGATAATGCTACAAGCATAGATTTGAATATAGGCAATAATGTTATTCTTTTACGAGTAGTTGACAATACGAAAGGGATAGCATTTAGGTCTAAAGAGGTTACGACAACCGCTTATACTGTTCAAATAAATAGTTTAATCAGAAAAGATTTTAAATTAATCAACTATACAAATGAGTATGGATATAGTAACGGTGTAAATTATTTAAAATATTCAGAAGATTTAACTGATTCTTATTTCTTTGCATTTAGATTAAATAGAACTTTAGGGAGTCAAGTAGAGGGAATAACTTTAACTAATTTAGAAGCTAACGCTACAAATTCATCTGGTTCGGCAGTAGGTCGAATATTAAGCGGTACAACATCAAGTACATATACTTTTTCTGTTTATGCAAAAGCAGATAATAGTAACTATATTTCTTTACGCCTTTCAAATAATGCTTCTTTTGCTGACAGGTCACAAGTTTGGTTTGATTTGTCAAATGGGACAGTAGGAACAGTAAGTAGTGCAGGTAATAGTTTTGAAACTGCAAATGCAGATATAATACCGATAGGTAGCGGTTTATATAGGTGTTCAATTACATTTACAACAAATACAGATATTGACATTTCATGTAGAATTTATTTAGTAAATGGTGATAATAGTAATGCGGTAACAATCGGAGCGTCAGTAGATGTAGGCGGGTGTCAATTTGAACAAAACAACACTATTACAAATTATCAAAGAACAGAAAATGAAGCAACTTTAAATAAAATTATACCTCGAATTACAAACTCAAATTTAGACGCATTAGATAATGATTGTGAGTTTAAAGGTAAGGTGGCTTTAGATGCTGAATTAATAGAAAGTAATTGTTTAGTAAGCGATGGTATTTCATTCGTAGGTACTTTTAATTTTGATTTGACAGGTATTGTACTTACTAATCAAGGTACAGCGGTTATAACAGTAGATGAGGTTAATAACACTATCACTATGGGTTCTGGAACTATTTTTAATATAGTATTAAATACTGGAGAGATATTTCCTATTGCCGAGGGTTTAGGCACTACAACTTACGCTTTTGGTGATTTAAATAAAAATATAAGCTGGAGAGGTACTATTATATGGGGTACACAAGACGAGTTCCACCATAATATCAATAACGGTTTCCATAATCAAAATGGTGTTTTTCTACCAGTATCTTTAGGCTCGAACCCCAAAATAAATGGTCATAATGGGTCAGAAACTAAATTTAAAATGATTTTCAGAAAAGACCTTGCTCATAGTGGGTTATATTACAATTCCTCAGACTTAGCATCTAAGGTGGTGTCCTTTAACGATTTGATTAACGAAACTAATTTTATAGTACTTACAACACTTGATAAGACTAAAACATACCTTACCACTTATAAAAGTATTTTTTTTGAAAAAATTAAAATAATAAGTAATGAACTTCGTACAAATACAAATTCCTTATTCCGCAATTTTGAATGATGAGGTGTTAAAAACAACGGCAATTTCAGCTATATTGGGAGGTACAGACATAGATAACACTACAAACGGTGTTACAACATTAACAGGTATGAAAAACGATGTACTAACATATAGTATGTTACCTTATTTACCTAACCCTAACCACCCTACGTTAGCTGTTGAGCATCAAGTGACTATTAAAAAAATAGTAGAAGTAGGGGGTGATATTTTTAATTATCAATCTTACATAAAGATAGAACCTACAAACTTAATTCCATTAGGTTTAGATGAAGGGGGTAATTCAATCGAGGTTATTAGGGATAGTTATACTAACCAAGTTCAAGTTACTTGGCAAGAATGGTTAGCCACACAAACAAATCTTATAACAATAGGTAACGATGTTTGGATTTCTGGTTACGCACATTACACAGGTTTTAAAGAAAGTCAAAGGGTTAGTAGCCACTTGACAGGAAAGGAATTATTATTTTTAATCAATGAAGGTTATACCGTATTGAATAAATCTGATTTCCTCACCTTACTTAATAATAGTTAAGTTAATTTTAATCAATTATCATTAAATTATTAAATTATAATTTTATAGTTTGTATTATTTGGTTTTATAGTTTTAATGAGTTATATTTGTTTAAGATAAGTCAGATTAATCTAAAAAGATGTATTCAACTTATACTTTTAATACAGTATTAAAAAATGAAATAAAATGGCTGATATAAAAATTACCTTAAATCCAAATACAACTAATAGTCTTCAACGTAATTTAGCTTATGCTGGTGAGTTTAGCAGAGCCTACCCAGAAGCTAAAATTGTTAGGACTAAAACCGACCTAAGAAAATTTTTTGGTAATAATTTTAATAATGATGGTGAGCAAGTTGAAAAATTATTAGATAAAAACATACCTTTAGTTATAAAGGCGGTCGAAAGAAGTACAGATGAAGTCAGTACTTTAAGTATGGGGGATGCACCGTTTACAGAAACTATTACAGGTGTTTACGACCAATACGTACCTTTCCCTATTACAGCCTTAACCTTAAATGATGGGGTTAATAATGCTGCTACATCAGATTTTGGAACACTAACTAATAGTTTTGATTTGTATGATAGCAGCACTATTGATTATAGGGGTCACTATTCGGGTAATATATTGTATGTTAGATTTAATGCTGGACAAGCACCAAGTCAGCTTCAAGTAGGTGACTTAATGAGGTTCTCAGCCGTAGGGGGAGTGTTTGCTGGTATTGATGGGGAAGACTTCACTATTAGCAACGTGTTTTTCTCAAATAATAGAATTACAGTGGCTTTAACCCCAGTAGATACTAACTTAGTGATTGCGAATGAAGTCATTGCGACTATTGATACACCTTATTACACAGATACCTCTGGGGTTGTAGATTTACGAAATGGGACTAACTTAGTCATAACACTGACGAACAACCCTCCTTCTATTGATTCTATTTTAGTTGGCGACACAATTTATTTAACTAACACAGACGTAGCTGCTAATAATAATAAACCTTTAACAGTTATAGGTACAAATGATGCAGGAGGTATATTAACTCTGACTTGTCAATCGCAATTTGTATTTACAGATGACCCTAACTTAACTGCTAATGGTGAAGTTAATTATCTTGACCAAACAGTTAAAAACACTTTAACTGTTAATACTGATTTTACAGATATAATTAATACAGTATTAAACACAGGTTTAATTTTAAATCAAGGCGGTAATAATACAAATTTAACCGTTGATTCGGTTGTAGTCAATGGAAATGACACTATTTTTACAGTAGTACAAACATTTAGTAACTTAGTAGTTGGTGAAAGTTTATTAATCCCTTTTAATAGTAGTGGTAACTCTGTATTTACAATGACAGATAACCCAGCTACACCTATACTTATTAATAATATTTATGGTTTTTATGAAACTTCACCTACTAATGTTGTAGATAGGTTAGTAATTACTGAATTACTCGTAGGTAAAGTTGCTGATACAGCTTATTTTGAAGTAGATGGTAATTTACCCCAAAACATTAGCAATATAGCTAATAGTTCAACGAGTGGAGGTATACTTATTACTACTAAATCGAAAGGTAATCATTCAGATTTGCGAGTTACTATCGTTAAAAAAACTAATAGTGTAGAAATTAAGGTAGAACAGGTAAATCCTATTTCAAATGAATTAGTAGAAAGCTGGTTATTATATGATAACTACACTGATGAGGATTTAGAAGCGATGAACACGGCTTTAGAAACTATATCAATTGAAGTTAATAACTTTAGTTTCCCTATATTTTACTCACAAACGTTCCCTAATACGGTTATTCAACCAGCAACTCAAACAGAAGTAAATGAATCTATTGAGTATTTTGACAATTTACCAGTTCCAGCTATATTTGGTAAATTAACTGTACCTATTGGGAATTATGATTATAAGTTTCCAAAGACTATATTTATAGCTGCTCCGTCAGATTATAATATAACACAAGTAAATGCTTTAGCTGCAAGTTACAACACCTCTGAAGGTAGGAATGTATTATTAACTTATGGTGATTTCAATGGTGAGCCTATCGTATATCAAGCTATTAGAGCCTTTTATGATAGGTTAGGTACAGGTTTAGCGATTACACAAGAGCCATATGACGACTTAGGTTTAATTAATTTAGGCAAAATTAATACTGTATTAAAAGAGCAGCAAGTTAAAGACTTCGACACAGTAGGTGTTACTACATTATTTAGTTTGAACGGTTCATTCTCTCGTTACAAGCTGATGAATAATACTACACCTTATCGTTCTACACCTTTGGAACGTGCTAATGTAAACTTCATCTTAAATCAAATGATTTGGGAGGTGCATAATATTGAGTTTGTCAATAAAGATAAACCTTTGAATATTGCTTTGTTTGGTGCTATTAACGCCCAATTCAGACAGCTACTATCTAATTATAGTCAGTTTTTATCTGTGGCTAATATTCTTGATGATGCTAATGCTGCTAACTTAGATGACTTAGTTTATAACAATAAAGCTGATGTTTTAGCTGGAACATATAAAGTAATATTGGAATTAGTATTCTTTAATACTTTGAAAAAATTATCAGTAGAATTTATTATATCTTAATTTAATATAGTACTAAAAATCTTAAAATAAAAATAATGGCTGAAATTATATTAAAGAACCTGCAAACAGCTTTTTTATATAGAGTTAATTTGGTAGGTTTATCTATAAACGCATCGGTAAAAGTACAAAAAGTTACTACACCAGACACTTTAACTACTTCAGAGCGTACACATTTTGAGAGGGGTCATAAAATTCGTCTTGCTGGTACTACTGCTAATGATGATACTTTGACATTAGAAATGGTAGTGCCTAACAGCGTTGCTGATAGGGATGCCATTAATTTTGTACGGCAGATGCGTGACCCAATTACAGGTATCCGTACTTTACCACAAAATCATATGATTACTGTCCGTATTCAAGAGTTAAATGAAGTAGGTGCTACTGTACGTCTTCAAATTTATGAAAACTGTGTGTTGAATAAAGTTGAAGCACCAGACTTTGATGCTTCATCAAGTGAGAATGCTATCGAAAAAATAACGTTCTTTGTGAATGGTGCTAATATGGTATAGCATTTTAATACAGTATTAAATAACAAACAAAAATAAAAGTAAATGGTATCTTTAAATTTTAAAGCCACAGGTATTCTAACAAGTGGTTTAGAGGTGGAGTTTGGTATTCTAAAAAATAAGCATTTGGCGGAACTTACAAAGAAACGTAAGAAATCTGACCAAGCAGTTTTGATAGATGTTGTTTCAGAGGTTACTACTCGTATAGGTAATACTTCAAGAGTAACTTCTGAAACTATTGGTAAATTAACTCCAATAGATTTTAAACAACTATTATGCCTTATCCGACAAAATACTTTCGATTATCCCGAAGAAATAGAACAAACCTTATCTTACGAAGAAATAGGCGAAAATGGAAAAGGGACAGGCAACTTTCTCGAATACGCATTAAAAGAAAAGATAACTGACGGTGAGTTTGGTTTTGAATTAGGTACTTTGGCTAAAGCAAATGGTTTTGTTGATAAAAATAATACAGTATTAAAAACAGTTGAAGAATATGAGAGAAAGTATGTAGTAACTATACCGAAGACTAAGCGTAGAGAAGAGGTTAGTATTAGAATGACCGCACCTTTCCTTAGTCGGTATATAAAAGTGACCGACGAAGATGTTATTACCATGATAAAACAACGTAAACCAGAGGTTAAAAATGAAAAAGGTTGGTTAAGGTTAAATGTGGATGATTTACCTATGCCTACTGCAAGTTTTCTACTTGCGGAAATTGAGAAAGCTGAAGGTAAAGTGCATACGCAGACAAAATTTACACACCCACAGACAGGTGAAATTTCTGTAATAGACTTCACTAACTACCCAGAGTTTTTGCTGGGAAAGTCATAAATAATAAAGGTAGTTACGATATAACTTATCCTACTGATATTATGGGAACTTATTTTAGTCTAACTACTGGTATGGATACCTTTAAAATAAGTTTCCATGATTTTATGGAATTACCTTTATTATGGTTTTACCAACTACTTAATTTACATACTTCTTATGCTAAAAAACTAACTTCAGAAGCGGAAAAAAAGAAATAATGAAATATATACAATATTTTCAAAAAAAATTATCGGTTATTCCGATTAGCATAACTAAAAAAACAGTCGAAGATTTACTTATTCGACTGTTTAGTGCTTTTACAGAGTTAGTAGAAAGTCAGATAGCTTTCTTAAATCAATCTAATAAATTACATTTAGTCAATAATAAAATACCTTTATTACAGTTCATTAGAGGTAACTTCATTACCGTTACTTTTTACACCCCAGCCATATATAGTTGTGAACTTATAATCCAAAGTGCAGATGGGGCTGATGTTTGGCAAGGAATTTCTTTAGATGATACAAATACAGTTATTATAGGTGATAGAAATGCTTTACGCTTAATTAATACAGTATTAATTCCACCTACCGATAATAATACGAGCGGAGTAATAGATGTGATGTTATACGGTGTTACCGAAGTAAGTACCACACAAATAGCTTTTGATGAAGACAATTTTATAGTTTTAAATGTACGTAGTATTTGGTCAGAAAGTATTGAATTAAGTGTTCAAAATATTAAGTGGCGTAGAGTAAATCATGTTAAAGAAGCTACAACAAATAGTTTCATAGTAACTCTAAATGAGTTTCAAGAGGTTGTTTTAATCTTTCCAAAAAATAAACCAAGAGGATTAGGTTCGGTTAGTTATAATATTACTTCCTTAGAGTTAAACTCTACTATCAATAATATTGTAATTAATGGTTTGCAAACTAATTTTGAAAGTTTTATTAGTATTAAAGAAGTTACGACTTTCACTACTTTACCGACTACAAACAATCTCAAAGAATTAGTTAGATTGTATTATGAAAATATGACATGGACTCTTGATGAAGTTGAGAGAAAAGTGCAAAGTATTACAGGTATCCTAAAAGCTAAAGCTATAAGGGTAGATACTAATTTAATCAACTTAGAAATCAGCACAGAGGATAATTCTTTAGTTGGTTATTTAGGTTTAATCGACAGGGAGTTAGAAGCCTATTACAACCAAACTGGTGATGAAGTAATTGTTAAATTAATTACACGCACCGCTTTTAATATTAATGTAAATATTAATGGTGTCATTATAAATCAATTAGAACCTTTAATAGAAGCTTATATCAATAATAATACTGTATTAAAATTAGGCGATATTTACCAACTAATCGAAAATAACATTGAGGGAAGTTCACAAATTACTAAAGCGGAATTAAATTATATTACACACGTTTCAGAAATGAATGATTTAATTCTTAGTATAAGTAGCTTCCAAACAATACAAGAAACGTTATATATCCAAATAATAGCAGTAACTTCTACCTCTTGTTATATCTACCAATTTATAAATGGTCAAGGTATTTTTATAGGTAGGGTAGAGGTTAATGGTTCAGAGGTTACATTATTTCTACCAGATGAAAGTATTTTGAAAATTTCCTTGTTTGGTATAGTTTCGATAGGTGCTACTAATTATTATGAGATATATCCTTCTTTACTAACCGTTGGTGAATTAGAACCTAATTATAATTTTGAACTTCAAACAGTTAATATAAACTATATATAATGGCTAACTTGATAACACCAGCTATTTTAGCTACTATTGCACAAGAAATGGGTAATTTAGAAGATAGTTTTGCTAAACATACCTTTCAATTATTACAGTCAGATACAATCACTGATAAATTTGACGATATAGCTGGTTACGCTAACCCTATAACTATAAAATGTTTGTTAGTACCACGTACAAGAGTAGATGAATCTGATAGCGTAGTTTTTGATGATTTGGGAACTACACCACATCAACAATTAACTTTATATGTTTTTAGGCGTGAAGCAATTGCCAAAGGTATTTATGATACGTCAAATAAACTCCTTATCAGAGAAGAAGACCAAATACTTTTTAACGACGAACAATACTACATAAATCAAAAATCACCAGTAGGTTTCTTTGAAGAAGCTGGTGAGTTAATAAAAATAAGAGTGACTAAAAAGATTGAGGAAATTTAATACTGTATTAAAATGCTTGGAACTTATAGTAGTGGTAAGATTGGTTTTGGGGTTCTATTGACAGCAAGAGATGCCTTTTCTACTAATTTTAATAAATTTAGGAAAGAACTTAGTTTAACTAATGCGGCGGCAGCCACATTTACTAAGACACTTAATAGAACTGCATCAGCTTTTGCTGGTATTGGTGCTTTAGCTTTAGGTGGACTAGGTTTAGGCAATCTACTTAAAGATGCTGCTTTAGTTGCTGGTGAGTATGAGCAGATTGAAATAGCTATTAAAAGTATTGCTGGAGGTGAACTCAAAGGAGGTAAATTAATTGAAGACTTACGGCAATTTACTTTACAATCACCTTTAAAGTTTGAGGATACCGTAACAAACACAAAACGTTTACTGGCTTACGGTGTATCTTTGAAAAATATTATGCCCGATATAAAGATGTTAACGGAGTTGTCAGCTGGGGTTGGTTTAGATAAATTCCCATTCTTAGCTTTAGCCTACGGTCAAACTCAAAGTATGGGTAAGTTAATGGGGCAAGAGGTTTTACAATTCGCTAACGCTGGTATAGGTATTATTAAGGAAGTAGCTAAACTAAGAGGAGTTGATACAGGTACTTTGAAAGCACAAATGACTGCTAAACAAACTTCTATTAGTGCCAAAGAGGTTCGTGATGCTTTATTTGCCATGACACAAGAGGGTGGTATATTTCATAACTTAGTCGCCAAACAAATGAAATCTTTTAAAGGTATGTTAAGTGTTTTACAAGATACTTTCTACTTTTTAAAGGTTGAAATGGGGTCAGTTATTACAAGTAGGTATAAAAGTATTTTAGCTGGTATGGTTCAAGCTGCTGGTAAACTTGTAGAATTTTTAGGTACTGATAGAGGTAAAGCTACATTGTTACAGTTTTTAAAAGTCTTTGAAGTTTTCGCTATCGGTACATTAATTGCAACTTTAGCGATAGCCACTAAGTTTATGGTATATTTAACAGGATTCCTTTTACCAACCGCTGTTAGAAAGACTTTTATGTTAGCTATGGCAAATAGGCAATTAGGGTTATCATTCTCTATTTTATTCGGAAGTATGATGCGTGGTATTGGCATATTTTTTAATACTATATTAATTTTAAGTAGAATTGTAGCTTTAGCGTATTTATTAGATAGGGGTTTTAAATCGGTATTTGGAAGTGATTATATAATGAGGTTTATGGCGATTATGTCAGCTTTGTTTGAAATGATGAAAAACCATAACGCTTGGACAGGCACTACATTGATGACTAATGATACTTTAAAGAATTTAGGTCAATATGACGGTGCTACTAAAACTGCTGTCAATCTATTTGTTATATTTGCCGATATAAAACGTACGGTATTAGGTATTGGTCAAGGACTTGAATTAGTCTTCACTAAGGCTTTTAAAATAGTTCAAGGTATCTTTAGAGTGTTTATACGTATATTAAAATTTTTTGGATTAATTGGCAAAGAACGTAGTGAAGAGATTGGTACATTCAGTTTCTTAGATAATAATGCTTTAGTGAATTTAGGTAGGATAATCGGTATGGCGATTGGACTTAAATTCGTGTATAAAAGTGTTATGATGGTAGTTAGAGGGTTTAAGTTATTAAAAACAACTTTGGCTGCTATAATGGCTTTCACAAAAATAGGTAAGGCACTCGAAAAAATTAGTAGATTTGGTTCTATGCGTTACGCAGGATATAGAAACCGAATGTTAATGAGTAGGCGTAGGTCATTATTCCGTGCTTTAAGGGATATTCGTGACGTTATGTTTTTAAGGGTTGCAAGGTCAATCAGAAAAATAGGTCAAGCATTTAGTTATGCCACAATTAAAGCACGTATTTGGGGTTATGTTGCTAATTTTAGTATGAAACGTTTTATTAAGAATTTCTTAATTTTACCCTCTTTGATTTTGTTAGTAATTGGTTTACTATACACTTTATGGAATGTATTAAAAAGTATGGATTTCAAAAAGATGTTTGCCGAATCTTGGCTAGGTCGTAGGATGGGTTATGATTATGGTGAGAATATAAAAAAAGGTTATCCCGAATCTTGGGGTACAGGTGAATTATTATCAGTTGATAAAGTGAACGATGTTATTCCAATCGAAAAACAAAAAACAGGAGGGTATAATTGGTTATCTGGTACAGAACGATTGCAACAACATGATTTAAATGTGGAGGTTAGTCCACTTATCCAACTTGATGGGAAAGATTTAATGTATAAAATTAAAGAATTACAAACAAAAGAAGAGGAATTAGATAACTAAATTTAATACTGTATTAAAATGAAAAATATTTTTACTAATTTTTTTAACAAACATATCAGTTTATTAACTGCTGATGAAGCTGTATTAACTGCCATTGATTATACTTTAGAAGAATCAATGGCTTTAGTTACTCCTCATTTTACAAAATATACCGATGATGAACTTATACAAATCGCTAAAGACAAGTTTTCATTTTTCCTACCTAATGAAACCTTGTTAATGTTGGGTGACTTGTTTGTGAATAAAGGTCAAAGATTCAATACACTTGACAAACCTATTGATTTAAAATATTATTTTTCCTTGTTTGGACTTAATGAAATTATATACAAACAAAAACCTAAACAACTAACTGCTGACTTAGTATTTAATGGCGAGGAATATAATGTGCCAGATACGGTTCTAACAGATTTACAGGATGAATTTAATTATACTGATTACTTAGGTACTTTAAATAAAGTAGATGGTTTTATTAATGTTAATAAAAATCTAACTAATTTTAATACAGTATTAAAACCTTTGTCCGACAAAGAGTTAATTGAGTTAGTGTCTATTGGGGTTAAATACTTTTTAAAAGGTTCATTTGTTTTATTTAATCTACAAAATGATATTATCGGTCAAACTTATGATAATAAAAGTAATAAAACGTATTTGTTAGGTGTTAACTATTTACAACAAGTTTATTTTGGATATATAAAAGCTGATGGTAGGGTTTTATCAAAAATAAATTACAATGCTTTAAATAATTTTCTACCAACTAACAACACTTCAGATGATATTATTACACCGAATGATTTGAAAAAACTTTATTTAGGTTTTTTTACAGATTATATCTATGAGGAGTTTGTTTTAACAGATACTTCAAGTTTTCCGTCTTTATTGGATTTTCTTGAATTTCAAAAAGATTCTTTAAAATCTTTAATAGTTACTAATAATGGTGGTAATACTAATAGTTTTAATACTGTATTAAATCTATACAGGTTAAAGACTTACTTAAATTATAGCGGAAGCACAGTATTATTTACCTTACTACCGTCAGTCACAATTAAAAGTATTAATATTACTGATAACCTTACTGACAATGATTTATTAATTTTCACAAATTGGTACAAAGATAGAAATGTCTTTGACGGAATTATACGTGTTAATGGGAGTCAATTATTTGATTTTGATTACGAGTACTTTATGCTTACCTTAAATTGGGTTGTAGAAATTACTGGTAACATTATTGGTAATTTCGCAGTAGGGGAGGTTAAATTATTACCTCCTAATTTGGACTCGTTGTGGTTACCAACAAATAATGGTAATTATCAAAATGTTTATACAGAACCACTGCTTTGGTATGTTATTAGAGATACTTATGGTGTTGAAAGACGAGAAGCCAACTATACTGCTTTTTTTAAATTACCAAATTTAGGTATTAATTATTATATTTATAAAGGTAACCAAACACAATATGATGCTTTAACGCAATTGGATTTTACTTTTGATAGTGTACAAGGTATTAATTTTGATGCAACTATTTTCAATAATTTTACAAATCTTGAGGATTTATTTTTTAGTAATAACTGCTTAAATAATAACGTAGTTATAACTGATATTCATGCCACATCTTTAACAGGGCTGCGGTTATTAGGTACTAATACTATTATTTATGATGTTAATATAGCTTATGAAACCATTGGGTTTACAGATATAGCTGGAACACAAAATAGTATGGCAACTTATAATAATGGTATAAATACAGTAACAGTACCTACATGGTTATTCGTATACGATTTACTTAATTATTGTGAGAATTTGGATAGATTTGAGTGGGCATATACAGATTTAAATGCACCTATATCAGCTTTAGTACCAGCTTTACCATCGGGTACTGATTTTTCAAATATTACAAATTTTTATTTAACGAATGTAAATACAACTATATCTTCGCAAGGGGCAGCTAATTTAGTAAATGTATTTAATACAGTATTAATTACTAATCTAAATATAGTTAACTCAGATATAAGCAATACTACAAACCCCCAATTAAATTTAGGTAATATAAGTGGTTCAGCTTTATTTAAAAATTCTACTATTGGAAATATATTTGGTAATGGGTTTAGTAGCTTAAATGTAACGGATAGTACTTTAAATTATTGTTTTTTCAGTGCAGCAATAACGTCATTAATATTAAACAACGTCACACTTAGTAATACTTTAATATTTGGCCAGTTAGTGCTACCTACTATTGATTTTAGTCCTATAAATTTAATAGCGACTGGGGTATTAGTCAGTATTACTTCAAATACAGCTACAAGTTATACACACGTAACCACTACCCAAAATGGTTTGTCACATAATTTAAGATTGTTTGGCGATTCCTTAACAAGTGTTAATTTAAAAAATAATACCCAACTATCATCTATATATATTGATTCTACATCTTTAGAATATGAGAATATATCTAACTTAAATTTAACAACTTTAAATACCATTGATTTTCATAATTTAATTTATGCGGATAATATTTTAAATTTAGCAACTTCCAATATTTTAACTAATCTTACAGTAGTAAATGGAGTAGGATTAGAAACAGTGACTTTACCAAACCCTACATCTGTTATATTAGAGTCTGTCAGTATTACTGCTACACCCAGTCTTACTACTTTAAATAATTTAGATATTCATACAGATATTGAACTTTTAGATTTATCGGGGTCAAGTATCATTGCTTTAGATATAACCGCAAATAGATTATTAATTGATATTAATTTAGATAATACTCAACTACCAGCTACTGAAATAGGAGATATATTACAGAATTTAGTAGATAATGGCGAAGAAGAAGGTATATTTACTTTTAATGTTTTTTCGGGGTCATTAAATGCTACTGATAATGCTAATATAGCTACTTTACAAAGTAGGTTGTGGTTAATAACAATAACTTAAAATGCCATACATATTAACTAAGCAAAATAGCAAAGTAACCGTATTACATAAATTACAAAAAGATATTAATTTACCAAATACACTTGTAAAAGGTGATTTTAATACTATATTAAAATATTGTCAAAACAACCTTGAACAAGCAAAAGATAATGATGAGATAGAAACTTTAAAGTACGTTAGTTTTATCCAAACAAAAAATAAATGGATAGCTATTAAAAAACCTGCTTTAAATAAGAGTATAAAGTATAGTTATATATTATACCCTACATACCCCGAAGATAAGGTGTTTTTACCAAGCAATGCAGATGATGGTAATTGTTTAGAGGGAGGTCTTTTAAACTTACTAATTTATATTAAAAATAAAGAGAATTAATACAGTATTAAATTGAAAATATTATGAGTGCTATAAATACACAAATAAATGTTGAAGCTGCTGTTTTTGCTAATAATACTTGGATTGAACTTACACAATTTATAACTAAGTTTAGTCATCACATGAGTAATGTCCAAAATTCTAACGCATCTATCACTTTAAATTCAGAACACATGAATTTCAAGTTAGATGATTTTGACTTCTTAGCTAACGGTCAAACAGTTGTATTTAGGTACGGTTACTTAAACGAAGAAGGAATCTTAGATAACTTGGCACAATCTATGTCAAAAAGATATGTAGCAATTATCGGGGATATTAATTACCAATATGGCACACAAGGTAGTAAGTTTATACTTAAATTAGTAAGTAAGGGTTATTTTGCTAAAAAAGTCGTAGCGGAAAAGATTTGGAAAAATGTAACTGCACAACAGATAGCTTTAACAGTTGCTAAGATACATGATTTAAAACCTTTTGTTGATGCTACGAGTTTCCAATATCAATCTTTACCGCAAGGTAATATGAGTAATTTTGATTTGCTTAAAAAATTAGCTATGCTTGAAGATGGTTTTGTGTTTTTCATGCGAAGTAATGAGTTGCATTTTAAGCGAGTAGCTACACATGACCGTCCAATATATACATTAGATGTTGATGGTAAAATACTAAAGGATTTAAACCTTGTTTGGCAAGATATAGAAGATAGTAAAAAGATTAACACTTTTTTCAACGATAACGATGGTTTTTCTACGAGGGAAACTTTGAAAACCACACAAGCGATAGGTGAAGGGTTACTATCAACCGTACAAGGTTTACTTATAGATGAAAATAATGGTCAGATATTAGGAGGTATAACCAAAGAATTTAAACAACGTTTAGAAGATAAAAATAAAACAAGTGAGACTAACCGTGGTGATGATGCAAGTACAATGAAAAAAATTACTGACGGTGTGTTAGATTTTGTTGATGCTGGTACAAATACTTTTTTAACTACTGGTAAAAAGGTAATGTCACAAGTAGAAAATACTGCTCAAAAAGAGTTAGGATTTTTAAGTGATGCTTTAAAAGTTACAAGAAAAGAATTAACTGGTACAGCAACTATTGTAGGTGTACCGTTTTTAACAAATGACAAGACAATTTATTTAGATAATATCCATAGTAGGTTTACTGGGGTTTATTATATTGAAGAGGTTACTCACCGTATAGAGGAAAAATACACTACCACTATGAGACTTAATCGACATGGTATAAGACGTTTAGATGAAAATCCCGATGTGGGTTCTTTTAGTGGTAATAGAAGTATAAATCCTTTTGAAAATAAAGAAGAGCCAGTTAATAATCAACAAAGCAAAGAAGCTGCGTTAATAGATGAGAATGGTACTTTACAAGGTGGAGTTTCCAACTCAAAAACTAATATAGTTTCTGAAAAAGATTTACCACAATCTGAAAAATAAAAAATAGTTTTAATATTGTATTAAATTGCACCTAAAAATAATACTCTATGCCTTTATTAGACTTTATTAATGAGTTCTGGAAAACTGCTGCCGTTGTTGTAGCTGGTTTAACAGCAATAGCGACCTATTACAACAATAGGAATAAATCTAACCAGCAAATGTTAGAGATTATAGAAGAACTTAAACTTCAAATAATCGCTAACATTGAAAAAGAGATTAAACAAGCTGCCGCGTTAGCAGAAAAAGATAAGTTGTTAAATGACTTACGTGTTAATTGTCCCGATTGCTACAATAAATACGCTGCTAACTATCAAATAACATTAAAAGAAACCGCAAATGCTGATAGTAACTAAAAAACCGTCATTATTAACTAAATTAAGAGAGTTAAAAACTTTAGCGTCTATTGATTTTTCAAAATTTACCAACTGGAAAAAAATTAAGTTTGGAAATCAAGAGGTCACTGCACATGATTTAGTAGGTCGTAGAGAATTTACAAGCCGAATAATTGTCCTACCGCCAAAAACAAAGCTACCAGAGAGTATGCAAAATAATATTGCACGTTGCTTAGTAATCGTCGGAGTGATACGAGATAAAAGAAATGACTTTAAAACATTCAAAATGAATGAGGAGGTAAATTATAATAAAGGAGAGGTACATACACCTTACAACCCCTCAAAAAAAGAGTACGCAGTAATACTAATTGATTTTTATAAATAATACTGTATTAAAATTTATTAGTATTTAGTTAAGTTTTAAGTATTAATTTTAAATATTACAAAAAAATGACAAAGAATATTTGGGAATATAAAAAACCCTTTAAAAACTATTCTAAGTCGTTTTAAAGACACTTAATATTAAATGGTATATTGTATTAGATTTACAAATATCGTTTAATACAGAGTAAAAAACACGGCAATTAGAGCATTTTTGAATCAAATTTTGAAAACGCTTTCAAAATGATAATTCTATGCGGCACGACAACAAGCAATGGATTTAATACCGAATTGTCAAACAAATGTCATAATTTTAAAATAGCTTAAAATAACATTTAAAACTTAACTAAATTATTCATTAAAAATAATACAGTATTAAAATAGATACAAAATGATTTTTCAACATTTAGACAATATTACACCTCGACAGTTTAACAAACAAAATTGGATAAACAACCCTTTTGGGGTTTATTTTGGTTTTGATATAACAACAAATGGTTTAAACCAAAATATAACTATCAATCACCAATCAACAGGGTTAATCAGACCAGACCCTAATGGTGATGGTACGCTTTCCAATAGTCTTATTCAAGGTGGGGGTGTAATGCCAACTGGTATATCGTTTATAAATGCTCAAATATTTACCCTACCAGTGACTCCAAACACTTCGGGTAATGTACGTACAGATTTGGTAACAATATTTTTTGCAGAGAAAGATACCGAACCTTTTACTGAGTTAGCTGTTATCATATTAAATGGGGTAGATAGTATTGATGATAACAGGTATGTACCTATTGCTACTATTGATGTACCAAACAATTTTGTAACGACTGATGAAATTATAGTAAATCGAGTTGAGTATAAAAATAGTAGAAAAGCTGTTATGGAGCACATGGTTAATATTTTCCAAACAGAAAATACTTTCAATTTACCTACATATAGTGAGGGTAATATTTTCCAAAAAAATAATACTGTATTAAATTCAAGCGGCACTTTGACAGGGGTAGATGTTAGTAAAAGTTATTATTTTATCAACGAACCTTCATTAACAGGTATTCGTGCTTTAAGAAATATAGTTACTGAAAATAACCATAACTTAGAAACAATTGGGAAGTACCGTATAATTCATATTCAGTCAAACAATACCTTAGCATTATTTTCTATCGGTAATATAATTACATCGGACATATACATAATGAACCCTTTTGGCGTAGCTACTTTTATTTATGATTGTGAGGTAGATGTATATTATTTAGTGAATGTAAGTCAAGGTAGGACGTTTGCGACCACAAAAATTAACGCACAAGTAGATGGAAATAATTTAATTGTTTCAGAAGCATTTGAACAAACTTTTTTCTTAAATGCAAGTGGTTTAACCGAGTTAAATGGTATAAGTTTTACTCAACTAACTGGTGTAACTAAAACGGAACTGGCGAACTTTACTGGGTATGCTTTTACAATTGTTTTAAATAATGTACAAAACAATATAACTTTAAGTACAAATTTAGCTTCTAACTCAAACAGGAGTTGTTTTGTAGTAGATGCTGTTTTAAGTGAGGTTACAGCTATTAATTGTAAGATAGACGCTAACGGTGATTTAATTCACGATATAAAAGCATCAGAGGTTATAAGCGATAAAACAAACACACATATCGCTTCCTACCCCTCACCATCTATTCAACCAAACGCTGGTAACCCGATTAAGTATTTTCAAATTAACAGCAACAAAGGTGTTTTGACAGGTAAAATGGATATTACTGCTAATTATAGTGAATCAAGTCCAGCTGCTGTAATTATACGATTTGATACGGCTTTAAGAGGTAGATATACTTCAGTACACCCTTGTTATATTTTGGATAATGGGAATAAAAATAGAGTTGCATTATTAAAAATAACTGAAGGTAGTAGTGATGTTACTTTGCATTTTACACAAGATGTTAGTAACCCAGCCACAATGGATATTTACGCAGAGTTTTATATTGTTTAGTAGATAGTTTACCATATAATTTCATATAGTATTAAATTTAAAAGTTTCTCAGAACAGCTTTTTCTATTTTTGATAGTTCAATATATATATACGTATAGTATATATAATATATATATTATACCCCTTAAAATAGAAAAAGCTGTTCTGAAAATAAAATTAACAAACAAAAAATGAAAAATTATTTAATTTATGTAGTGTGTTTCGTATTAGGTTTATTAGTAAGTACCTTTTCATGTCAAAGAAACAATAAACCTAAAGAAACTAATATCAAAAATAATACAGTATTAAATCAAGAGGAAATTGATTCTATACAAAACAATCTACTTGATGAAATTTCCTACTTAAAGAAATCCAAACAAGTAAGTAGAAAAGAAGCAAGAAAATTAAAAAAACAAATCAAAAATTTAAGTAAAAATAATACAGTATTAATTAGTCAGAACAAAAGACTAAAACAAATTAATTCGACTAAACCATCTACTGTAATTAAAGAAATTGTTGTAGATGATGAACTAATTAAGGATACTATTTACTTAGATAAAATTGAATATGTAAAAGTTAAAGAAGAATCCATTAAAAATAAGAAAGATAGTATTTGCTGTAAAATGGCTAAAAGTATCTTTGCTTCTAATTACACTTCGATAGATACTACTTATTTTGAAAATGACAATTTGTTTGTAATAAGTAAAACTTCTACCAAAGGATTCCCTGTTTTGAAACAAGAATTAGAAGTAGATTATACTCGGTTTATATCTTTACAAAATAAAACTAAAGCTATTTATTTAACTGCTGGTGTCGCTATGCCTACGGAGGATAATTTATTATTTCCTGTTGGTGTAACGTTTAATAGAGATAAATGGAGTTATAGTTTTAGGGTTTATACACCTACTTTTCAAAATGTTACAGGAGGTGAGGTTTCTTTAGGATTTAGACTTTTTAAATGGTAAATCATTTTGTTTGTTATATTTGGTTCAGTTGTTTGGATACACTGAACCAATTTTATTTTGTTAAGAATTTAATACAGTATTAAATTCGTTGGAAATTACTCGGAATTTATTTTCCGAAATATTTTGATAACCAAAGATTATTTCGTACCTTTGTATTTATACAAAAAGCACTAATAATATATTCATATAAAACAATATACTGCTTAATTAAAACATAATTTTAATACAGTATTAATTTTCAAAAATAAATTTTTAATAATTAAAAACAAACAGAAATGAGTAACGAAAAAATGCATCAGATTTTAAGTGAAAAACAACAAGCCGAACAAGATGAATTAATGCGACTGTACGGTATGACTGCCGAACAAGTTGAAGAAGCGGTTGAAGCATCACAGGCACAAGGAATGAATTATTCTATTCCTATTATACCATACTACTCTTTATTTAAATTGTTCAATGATACTTTCTACTTTTTACAAATACCTTTAGGTGCTGAGGATTTTGCTCAAATGGGAGGTATGCAATTTATCACTACAAGACAACTGCAAACAAAAAATCCTTATACGAACTTTTACACAGACCCTTTCCGCCCAGAAATTGCTGGTACTAAGTTTGGTAGTTACGGTAGAAAGTGGGATACTGTGATTGATGAAAAAGTTAAGCAAGTTTATAGTAACGTTCAAGGTAAGAAAATAGATGACAAAACATCTCAAGCCGTTGTTATTGACTATAAGGACATTCATTATACACTTAAACCTGTTCAGATTAAACGTGATGTTGAAATGGTATTAGGGGTCGTACTGCAAAAATCAGATATAGGTAGATTTATCGAGGTAAATGAGTTTGCTACTGATGATTTTGGTAATCAATTAACTGATGATGAGGGTAAAACAATTGTCAGAAAAGTCAAAAAAGAACTGATTGATTTCTTTATTGGCAAAGCTGGGACAATCTTTGAAAAAGATAAAACTACCTTAAAGAAAGGTTCACCTACGTATAGTTTAATCTATATGCCAATCAATGATGCCTTAAGGCAAGAGATTATGAAAGTTAAGGCAAGGTATAAGAATAAAATGAAAATCAGAATAGGCGACAACATGGTGGTAGATTCTGACCGTTTTAATGTTATGCACTATTCACAAGGTGCAGTCTTAGAGTTCAGTAGAAAAAAGAAAAAAGACGGCAGTAATAATTGGGTTTACAGCTGTATAGACCATAAATTTAAGGGTCTATTAGTAGAGGGTAAAACTATTAACGGTAAACGTGTAGGAGTACCTACCGAATTGGGCGAGAATGTTAGAGATTTGCTTATCGAACACTCACCGATTAAAGATGAATTACAACAGTTCTTAGAGACTAAAGCAGCTGAGGGATTGCCAGTAACACATTACCATATTATTGGCAATGCAAAGGCATTACCAACTTTAGACAGTATGGGGGTTCGTGAAAAAATGTTACAACCTAACCAAATAGCCACTGTTATTGAAACTATCAATAAGGCGGTTGAAAACCACATGAAGGCTAACTTTCCAGAAAGATATGGTAGTATCCCAGAGGTGCAAATACCGCAAGAAAACAGTGTTCCTCGTTTGACAGCTGCTGACAAACAAGCAGCTAAAGAACAAATACCTATGGCTGAAGTGGTGGAAGAAGACGACGAAATGGGTGACGACTTACCGTTTTAATACTGTATTAAAATGGTAAGTTTGAGTACATATTTATAATTGGTTTAAATATTTAGGTAGGTTTCGACCTACCTAATTTTTTCTTTCAAAAGCAAACAAACAAAAAATGTTAGGGTTATTATATGAGTCGGTAAACAAAGGGTTGTTATCCGAACACCATCTGAAAAATCAAAGAAAGTACATTAGACAACTTTTTACCTTACGTAAAAAGTATTGTGCGGCACTTTCAAAAAATAAAATTGAGTTGTCGGCACTTCTTGAAGTGTTGAAGAACTATGAGCCAAATTACTTCTCTGAAAATGAAACAGCTTTAATGGCTGCTTTAAGAGAACCTAAAGCCATAAACATAATCAAGATAAAAGATATTATCTTGGAATCTTTGGCTTTAGATTTAGAGAATCCAAAACTCGAACAATATCAAAAAATCAATTTAATAAAGAATATTGATAAATCACTTGATACGTTAGGACACCCTAACGATAGTTTTAACCCACTTCAAGAAGTTATATACAGTGACTGTCCTGTTACTTTTTTATCACCTTATACGAGGTCGGGTAAAGGTGATATGATGGTTTTAGCTGCACCCGAAAAAACAGGTAAAACTACTTTAACAATGATTAATGTTGTTAAAGATATTATGGATAAAGGTAGAAAAATATTATATTTAGATTTTGCTAACGGTTGGCAAGAATCCTTATTAAGGATAATGTCTATTTTGAAAAATAAGAATTACGGTAAATATTCTAATAAGGAAATTAATACTGTATTAAAAAACTTCAAAAAGTCAGAGGTATTCTTGAGGTTGATGGCAAAACTAAACTATTACCCTTTCCCAGATAGATATAAAGTTGCTCAATTATTAGAAGAAGAGCAATATGATTATGTTGTTTTTGATGATTTACATAGACTAAGGTTTTCTACCAATGATGCGGAATCAATATTAGCTGCTTATAGTTGGGCATTAACTGAGGTGCAAAGAACTAATCAATGTGCCTTAGTATTAGGTCACCCTAATTCAGTCGAACCAGATATGGATAGTTTTGTTTTATCGGGCGGAGTTAGATTACATAAAGATTTAACTTCTCTGATTGCTATGTTACCTACCGATGAAAAGAATGTGGTGCATATCAAAATTATCCGTGAACGCAAGAAGAAAGCGGAATTAGATAAGTACTTCAAACTTAATCCACCTATATCCTACGAGGAATTAGAGAATGGTTTACATAAAAAGCCTAAAGTTAGGTTACAAGCCTTAAATAAAGAGGTTGAGTTTGGTTTAGGCTCACTCGATTTCGATGATTCCTTGTATTAATGGCAAATCTATTATTTAGTTTAATACAGTATTAAAATGAAGATATTTTTTAGGAATTTCGGATTACTGATTATAGCATTAGTAATTTTTTGCGTACTACTCCCAATTGGTGTACTTTATATTCTGTTATCACCACATCATTGGAGTATATTTTTTCTACGATTAGCGATAGCTGTTAATCAACTTGGTTCTGTCTTTTATAGTCAATTATTTAATAATTTTTTACTAAGAACTAAAAAAGGTAAGTTAGATGAAAATGTGTTTTTGTTTGGCGACCCAGATAGAACTATATCGGAAACATTAGGAAGAAATCAAGTCGTTGGAAATTTATCTAAATTAGGAGTTAAAGTAGCTGATATTTTAGATACTATACATGAAAACCACTGTTATAAGTCAATTAAGATATTGAGAGATGAATCGACTTATTTTTTAGCGTTATATACTACTTACGCTATGACAACTGTTATAAAGTAAACAAACAAAAAAAACCAATTATATATATGCTTAACATTTCAAACACGTATGGAGGGTACACTTATCTCCAGTCTTGTCCTTGTTGCGGAGGTAAGAATACCCTTCATTATAATATATTTACTAAGTCTGTCAAATGTTGGAACGCTAAATGTGACTTAAACCAAATGACAGATTTATTCAGCTTTACTAAACGTTATAGTTTAGTCGAATCTTTTGAAGCCTACTATGGTACGAAGTTAAATAAATTAAGTGATAGTTATGCTGTCAATAACTCTACTAAAATTGATAAAGCAGAAACTATTGATTTAGAAGCATATTGGGAGTTATATGTTCCAATAGATTTTTCTAAAGCAAATAACTCTATAAATTATTTAACTAATAGAGGTATTTCCAAAGAAAACATAACAAGGTTTCAAATAGGTAGAAACAAAGAGGATGATGCTTTAATTATTCCTTTTTTGGAGTACAAAAATAATACAGTATTAAATTTCTACCAAAAACGTAACTTGTTCCCAAGTAAATATAAACCAAAGTATGAAAATCCTCCAAACGTAGAAAAAAAGATTTATAACTTATACTCACTTTACCCTAATAATACGAGATTTTGTGTAGAGGGTGTATTTGATGTGCTTTATTTTGGCGACACTTACTTCGCTTTATTAGGTAGTAGTTTTGGTGATAGAATTATTGACCAACTTGTAACATACGCTAAATTTAATACAGTATTAAACGAATTAGTATTTATACCAGATATAGGTAAGTCTAATTTAGATTACTGGAAATACTGTGTTAAAGTATTGAATCAACACCTTAACATTAAAACTTCTATTGTCGATTTGACTACTGGGACAAACTTTCCAAAGAATATCAATGATGGTCAAAAAATTGCTAATACTTATAGTAACGGTATGCAATTCATACATTCGAGGATAAATAAAAGAAAACCTATAACTACTAAAAGAAAAAACTATTATTTTGCAGAACAAATTTGTTAGGTTATGAATAGAAAAAAAACACCTATAACAATAATGTATTTGCAGGATTTAGTTTATTTCTTGCAAAAAAATGATTTAGCGGAATATACAGAAGACTTAGTCACTTACCTACAAACTAAGAAAGTCAAAAAACACGCTAACGAAATCATTGATGGTTTATTGGAAGCTAATTTAATGGTCAATGAAAAAGATAGTGCCGAATATTTCCATATTACCGCACAAGCTTTAGTATCAGCTAAAAGATATTATGTAGGTATCAAAAACCCTACGTTCATCACAAGTAGTAGTACAGAAGCTAAGTTTTTGAAAAAATATGTTGAGTGGGGTGAAGAACACAGAAAATTCCTTCTGTCACAAGGCGAAGAACATACTATTGAACGATATTTCACTGCGTTAGGTACAGAGATATGTAGGTTAGCATGGATAAAAAAACATAGTAAAGAGGTTTTCTTAAAAACTATTATTAATAAACGTGAAGCCTTAATGGCTAATACTGAAATAAGGTTAAAAATTACAGTTCATAAGAAAACTATCGCTAAGTTCCAAAAAGATTTTGTAATTCTATCAAAATCAAGTCCTTTAAGTATGGACGATAAATTAAGATTACAAGATATTTTAATTAATGCTATTATATTATACGAATCTCACAATTTAGCATTTAATTATGAACATTTTTTAGCTGTACTTAGTATTCGCAAGAATAGTAAGGTATATTATTTTATGGGTGAGAAGACCATTCAAAAATTAGCTTCAATTCTAAGACAGGAAAGTGAAGCGTTAGGAAATTAAAACTAAATTTAATACAGTATTAAAAACCAATTATTATATGAAATGTTTAGGCGGAGTTGAAAATACTAAATTATGTAAAGCGTGTGCCTTATATGAGAAGTGTTATAATAAGACAAAAGCACTATCCCAGCATGAAGATTACATACAAAATTTATACAAGGCTTTCAAGAAAACTGTTCATGCAGCTGGTTCAAAAGGCAACTACTTTACCTCTAAGCAGTTGTTAGATTGGCTCATAGGTCAAATAAAAGACAAAATAGCAAAAAGGACAATAGCTTTAACTATCTTACGAATGGCTAAAAATGATAGTGCGTTTGAAATTAAAGAAGGTAGGTTAATTCCAATCAAAAAATAAACAATATGAAAGATATTTATATACTTAATTCAGACAAAGAAAATAGAAAACACTTTCAGAAAGAGTTTAGTAATTATGAGAAAATCATAAGACAACAAGCAAGTACTTACTTTGATTTGGAATTACCTAAACTTAATATTTATTTCGAGAGAGTAGAGGATTTTGTTAAAGTTGAAGAAGAATACGCTGCTGATGATGCTTTGTTTTTAATTTACCCACGTTCAAAAAAAGATTTTCAAAATAAGTATAAAAAGATTATTAGTAGTAGTTTAGCCAAAATAACAATCACGTTATCTTGGTTAAGTGCTACTTATGTGGACTTAAACACTAAAGAACAAGGTTGGACTAACAGAAATAATTTTAAAACCATTATCCTACAAACAGTTTTAGAATGTTTTGAATTAGAACAATATAGAAGAAGTTTAGATTATTTAAGTAATTATAATAACTTTTATTACGTTAAAGCTAAACGAGATAAATTAAGTGATTTTAATACAGTATTAAATTCTTTCGAGAATATTAGTTATTTTGAAGAGTGTTTAGAAAAAGCAACTTATGTAGCTATTGATACGGAATTTTTCAATATACAAGATAATGTTGTAAATACTAATATAAAAACATATATTCGTACTTTAACTGTTTCTATGTTAGTTGAAACCTATGAAGCACCTAAACACACTACATTTGAATTTGCGATTGAAGCACATAAAGATTACTCGAATGAGTTGCGTTATAATGAATATTTACAAGGTGTAAATCAAATTAAGTTATTATTATTTAGACTACTTACTGATAAATTCAAAACTTTATTCCTACATAATGCTTCGGCAGATTTACATTTACTTATCAATTTTGTGAAGATGTCCTTGTTTGGTGTAAATTGTAATATTGTTGATACTATAACAAGTCACTTTGTAGATAACCCACATACACCTAAAGGTTTGAAACAAATTATAATTGAAACTGATACAATTTTCTATAATTATGATAAGGCTTTAGAAGGTAGCTATGCAGTTGATGAGTTTAGTTTCCGTCAAACAAGTAAATCTTTCAAACAAGAAGTCAAAGATGAAATAGCAAGATTAGATATTTTACCAAACTTAAAAAATATTAATGTAAAATGGATAAGTTTAGAGTTAGGTCAGTTACTTACTTATAATGCCGTGGATAGTTTTGTAACTCTTAATTTAGGTATGAAATACCTGCACAAAGAGGGTTTAGTAAATATGTTTTTTCAGAATCAGATGCAATTCATTACTATACCTTTTTTACAAGTAGAGCGAAATGGTTTGCCTATCAACTTAGAAGCGTTGGATAAAGGTATTGCCTTTTGTGAAAAAGGTATTGGAGAATATCAAACAAAGTTACATAACTTAGGTATTTTATATTATTTCGCTGTTAAAGAACACCTTAAAAATAATACTGTATTAAAAAAGGATACTAACAGCAAGTTGTTTAAATACTTAGTAACCGACAGAGGTTTAACTATAAATGATTGGCAAAAGTATAAACCTACACAAAAGTATTATCAAAAATTACGTAATATAGCTTTTGAGAATGATTTATGTAAAACTATTATACAAAAATTAAAAGGACGTTTAACAGAGGTTATTGATGATATTAAGTTACCTAAGTTCATTAAACCTTTTAACTTTTCCTCGCCAAAACAAAAAATTAAGTTGTTTTACGACTATTTAGGGTTAGAGGATTTACTTGTGTATTCTGACTTAGATTTCCATGAGAGGGTATTATGGAAATTAAAAAAAGATAATATACAAGGTTATCTTTTATTGAAAGGTATTAAAGATTCAAAAAAGTTCAATAACTTATATGATGAAATGGTTTATTTTGTGAATCAAAGTAAAATAAACGTTCACCAATACAGTAGGTTTGAGCGTAAAACCGATGAAAATGTTTTAGGTAATATCTTGAAAACTTTTTTTGACGCACCAGAAAAATCTAAAAAAGGTATTTTATATAAAATTGCCCACTTAGTTCAAAGTGCTTCTAAAATTACTAAAACAAAATCAACTTACTTAGAGAATTATAAAAAGTCAGCTAAAATAACTGACAGAAAGACTACTACACATTCGTCTTTTCGTCACAATGTTAGAACTTCAAGACAATCTTCTGGTGCTTTAAATAACGGTAATGGCGGAGGTGGTGGAGGTATCAACTCTCAAAACGTAACAGATAGCAAACGTTTACCAAAAAGGTATAAACATTTAGCACCTTATTTATCCGAAATAAAGAAAGTCGTGAAGTTTGACCATAATGTTTTTAGTTCTAACCTTGAAAAAGACATAGATTTTAAAAACAAACAGTTTGAGTTCCAAAGTTTTAATACAGTATTAAATCAAAACCCAAACAAGAGGGTGATGCTTGAATTTGATTACTCACAGATAGAACTTTATGTTATCGCTATGTTAGGTAATGTAGAATATATGTTAGAGGTAATCAACGAGGGTAGAGATTTACATAGTATGACTGCTGCTTTAACGTTAGGTATTAGTTATCGAGAATACATGGCAATGACAAAAGCAGCCAAAGGAACTACAAGACATGACAGCAAGACTATGAATTTTACCTACTCTTTTTTAGGTTCTGCTCATTCAGCAAGACAATACGCTGCTAAAGTATATGGTATAAATAAGCCTTTAGAATTTTGGCAAGGTTTGGAAGATAAATTCCATAGGCAATACAGTGAAATAAGACCTTTTGCTTATAAGTCTTTCAAACACGTTATGAACACTGGTACAATAAATACTATTACAGGTCATACACGAAAAATTGCTGACGAACACAAAGGAGATTTTAATACTATATTAAATCTTTATAAAAATGACGGTGAGCCTTTTGATGTATTACGTTGGATAGATACAATACCTTACTCAAAACGTTATACAGCTAAAAAGATACTACGTAAAGGCGTTAATACACAGGTACAAGGTAGTGCAAATTCATATACAGCTTTATCGGTAGCTATGAACTTTAACTATATAAAACAAAATAAAGGTTATATTAGTTCAGTAGCTGAGGAGTTTCCATTAATCAATTCAATGCCAGATTCGGTATTACAACATAATGTAGTACATGATGCACAGTATGTTTCTTGTTACATTAAAGATATAATACCTACAATTAAGACTTATAACGAGGTAATGACAAACCAAGTTAAAAAGTATGTTGATTCAAGGTTCGCATTCGATACTAATATACCACTACGTATCGGAGTTAGTATCGGGGACAGCTGGTATAATATGATGGACTTCGACATAAACGCAGCATTAAATGAAGAAAAATTAATAGTAGCACCATAATTTTAATAATAAAATAACAAACAAATAATGATTATTACAGAAAAATACATTAAATTAGACAAACAAGAAGAAATTAAACCAATAGTAGAACACTTTTATTTAATTTTAAACCACATAGATTGGGTTAATTCCAAAAACTATACGGAAGATTTTAAACCATATATTTTAAAGAATGATATAATGTATTTAGCGGTAAATTATTTATCTTTAGTTTTAGATGTTTTTAAAATTAAAGATATAGTTTATACTTGCAAAGATTTTAGAAAGCATAAAGCAGTGCCGCTAAAGCTACCACATTTTCCATTTGAGTTATATGACTACCAAACAAAAATAATTAATACAGTATTAAATTCCCACTACCCTATTAGGGTTAAAGGTGTTGATAGTGTTAGGAATACTGGTATTATCAATTTTGACACAAATGCTGGTAAAACAGAAGTAATAGCTGCAATTGCTAACTCACATAAAAACCATTTCAAAGACGATAGTAAAATTATTATCGTTTCCTACGATGGTCAAGGTGCTGCTCAAACGCAGCAAAGATTAGAACAATACAAAGTCACAGCTACTTTAGTAAAAGAAATTAAAGATACAAAAGCAACTCTTTGGAAAGTAAGTCATTTGAACATGGTCGATACTATTACTGAAACTATCAACATAAATGACAAAGTCGCCAGCGTTTCTTTAGGTAGAATTATTATACTAACTATTGACCAAATAAAAATTTGGGCAAGTAGAATAAAAAATAATGGTTGGAAGTTTCCTTTTAAACTAAGAACTTTATTATGGGACGAACCCGATTTGATAACTTTTAAAACCTTACAAGCTGTAACAATAATCCAAAAGAATATAAACTATTTTGATTATTCTTTTGGATTCACAGGTACTTACGAATTAATTAAACCGCATAGACAACTAATGGTTAGTCAAGTAGTTGGTTCTTTGTTTGGTGATAGCGTTAAATATAAAGAGTTGAATAATTTAGGTCAATCAAGTGACGTAGAAGTTGTAGTTTTGAAAATACCTAAATTCGATGAGGGGTTTAATACTATGTTAAATAAATTATATGAGTTGAAAGAAACTAAAAATTATTTAGTAAATGAATTTAGTAAGAAGTATAAAGACGTACCTTACCAAACTAAAAACAACTACTTTCAACAAGGTGTAGAAATTCTTACTTATTTTGATTATCTTAGTGGTAAACTAAAAAAGAACTTCTACCTTAAACTATTCTACTTTATAAATAAACTCATTATGTATAAAGTAGAAACGAATATACTATTTTATAACAAAACGATTATAACTAATATAATTAATACTGTATTAGATATTTATAAGATTGAATGGGAAAAAGATAACACATTGGGGTTGTTAATTAATTGCTTTAATGAAGTTGAAGCTATTAACTTAATGGTCGATTGTATCAATAGCTATAACGAAAGAAATAGCATTAACATGACTGTTAAAGCTGGTCATACTAAGGCTGGTGATTTGAGTAAAATAAAAGAGCAGTTTCAAAAACAAGAGTTTAATATTTTAGTTACATCAAGTGTAAAGCATGGCTTAAATCATAGAAACTTGTTTGGCTTAGTGAATTTCACTGGTAAAGCAACCGATAAATTTAGACAGTTGCTCGGTAGAATTGAAAGAATTAACAAATTAGGCACACCTACTAAATATATTGATATTGATTTGTTTAATTATAATTTTAGATTTTATCCGAACCACTTGAAAGAAAGAATCGAAATGTGTGAGGAAATTGGTTATAAAATAATTAATTAAACTTAACAAACGTTAAAAAAGCCTTAACATTTTATTAACAAGTATTAACAAAGTTTTAACAAATATACTTCTGAAACATTTGTTAATGCCGATATTTAGTCGTATATTTGTATTATAATAATAACAAAGGGGGTTAAAGTGGTTTAAGCCTTTAATAATAACAAACAATATTTTTTAATACAGTATTATTTTTAAAACAAAATTTTAATGAAAGAATTAACAAACGAAGAAATCGCAAATGATTTAGGCGATTTAGGAGTAACAGTAGAAGAAGTGTCAGCTGTAACTGCTGATGAAGTAAGTAAAGATGAAAGCGTAAAGCCTAAAAAAGAAAAAAAGAAAAAGAAGTACGAGCCAGAAGCATACCCAAAACCAACGTTCCCTCAACCAGAGGAAAATATGGCGACTTACGGTAAAAATTGGTTATATTTAAGTGACATTGTTTACGCTGGTAATGTGCGTACACAATATGCTGACTTAGGAGAATTATCAGCTGATATTATGGAAACTGGTATGGTAGCCAATATTGTAGTAATTACGCCAGAAAATGATTGTTTGACAGCTTCAGATGCGACAAGCATTCCTTACGATGATTTTAATATAGTATTAAATCAAACTGGAAAAGACAGCTTCCACGCTTTAGACGGACATAGACGCTCTTTATCATTATTGTTAGCATCTCAAAAAGGTGTTAATTTCATCGTTGGAACAGATGAAGACGGTAACGAGGTTATTGAAACTATCAAATTACCAGAAAACTACCGAGTACCAGTTACTGTTTACGGTAAGCCATTGCTTTCTACATTAGACCGTGAGATGGTTCAATTAAAGTTCTCTAAGTCACACAAAATTTCCGAATACGACTTAATGTTGTTAGTAATGAGAGCAGTATGTGAGTACATTCCAGAACTTAATAGATTCTTGAAACCTAATGAGATTAAGTATCGCATGAACAGTCATTTTGCGAACCAAGAAGCGGGTTCAATTAACAATAAAATCACCTTTATCAGTAACATGGCTAAGTTCATCTTTGGAGGTGCTGAGAACTTACCAAAATCACCTACCGACTTATTAGGTGGTATGTCCGAAGATGGGCAGAAATTAATCACGTATATCAAGCATAACTTTGTCGCTGTTTCAAGTATTGGTCATGCTTTGAAAAAGACTGTTAGGGTAAAAGGTCAGAAACAATGGGCGGTTGATATCGCTGATATGGTCGAATACATTGAAACGCTGGTAAAAGCGGAAAATGTTTTACTTTCAGTCGAACATAAAGGTCAGCCTATTGTATCGAAATCTAAGTTAGTGACATGGATTGATGGTAAAACACAACTTATGAATGCTGAATTGGAGTACGAAAAAGCCGTTTTGAAAGCTAAGTTAGCTGGTGAGCAAGTGCCAGAAAGACCAGCAACTGAAAAGGTTGATTCTACTGACACAACGGACACTACACCTGTAACTGAGGAGTCTGATATTGAGTTAGACTTAGGTTCGTTGGATAACGGAACAACTAACATCAAGTCAAGTTTCTTAGAATTGTTACAAAAAATACAGGAATATTCTGATACCATGGGTGAGGGTTTTGAAATTCCACAAAACTATGTTAACTTCTTAAAGTTAGCTGATAAAGTTGAAATCGGAGATAACTCAATCCCAGACATTTTTGCTTTCTTCAAACAAGAAGCATTAGGCGGTATGGTTGGTTTAGGTGAGGAAAACACCGAAGAAACTAACACATTCGACGAATTAGATGACTTAGAGTTTTAATACAGTATTAAAACTAATTTAAAAAAATCACCTCGATAACGTAACTTCGAGGTGATTTTATTACTGACCAAACAACTAAAAAAATAATGGCAATAGCAAAGCAAATTGGAAATGCTGGAGAAAGTTTAGTAGCAAGGCGAATGACTAAATGGACAGGAGTAAAATACAAAAGAAGAACTGGAAGCGGTGCTTCAGATAACCATGATTATCGTGTCCGTGGTGATGTTGCCCCCCTTTTCCCCTCACCTTATACTATCTTCAACCTTGAAGTAAAAACACGCAGTACAAAGAAAATAAGTGAATTAACTTACTCTACTTTCCAAGAGGGCTACACACAATCTGTCCGAGATGCTATGACATATAGAATACCTCTTGTTTTAATCGTAGATAAAAATAAGCAAATATTTATGCTTATAGATGACTTGTGGTTATCTCGTATAATTAAAATAACAGGTAATACTTCTTTACTCAATATTCGTTATTCATACAGTAAAAGATATAAACAATCTTTAGTACCTTTTGAAACGTTCATAGAAAAAGTTTCTTATTATACTTTACAGGAAAATAGGGAAGCGTTAAATCTTGAACGTATTGAGGATTTACAAACAGCATTAGAATTTGCGATAGGTTTAGATAAACCTTATGATTATCAAATAATGACCGTACCAGAGTTTGTGAATTATTATAATAAATCTTATCCGAAAAGAAAACAAATAAAGCGTGACCATGTTTACGATGCTATAAATAGAAACCTAATACACGGCTTTATACTTACAAATAAACACGGTAGAAAGCATCGTTTAGTTGTCTTAACAGAAAGGACAGCTAAACACATTTTCCGTTACAAGTCGCCTAAAAACAAATAGTATTTTTTAATACAGTATTAAATTACCTACTTAAATGAGAATCAAACAATTATTCCGAAAGTTAATGAAGGAAATAGATATAATGAAATTTAACAAAACCAATAACATAAGTCTTGAAGACTTTCTTAATAAAGACTTAGGTTTAGATGAATTTCAAGAATCTTATGCAGAAGAAGCTTCCTATCGAGCGTTAAATAATCCTAAAGGGTTCGATACTTTAGATGGTAAAGGTGGTGTTGGCAAGACTGTTACCCAAACAAGAGTTGCACAACATTTATTAAGAAGAAACAAGAAGATTTTAGTTTTAGCACCTACACATAAGGCGTTAGATGTTTTACGTAGTAAGTTGAATATCGAAACTAACTTGTTACGATTTGCTACGGTTGCGAAAGCCACTAAGGCAACTCGTAGTTTATCTTCAATAAATGGTGAGTTAAATTTTTATGCTAATTCTTTAGAGTTGAATGAAGCTGATGCTGTTATGTTAGATGAAGGTAGTTTTGTTGATGATAGAGAAATTAAAGCAATTTTAGGAGGTACTTTAACTTCTGAAGTACGTTTATTAGTAAGCGGTGATGCGTGTCAGTTGCCTAAACCAAAGTCAAACAAGATTTCAATGTTTATGGATAAGCGTTCCGCCCACAATCCTAAACGTAACTGTTACATAACCACCCTTACTAAAGTTTATAGAACTGAAGGAAAAGGTATATTATTATTTTCTGACTTTATCCGTAATCAATGGGTAATACCAGAGCGAAGAGGATTAACTTTTAATACAGTATTAAGTTCTATCTTAAAAGTAGCTAAGCATTATCCCGATGTTCATATATATAATAAGAACAAAGAAAATATGAAATATATGCACGAACTTATTGCAGCCAAAAAAGGTTCAATTGTATATATTGCATATAAAAATGCAGTCATTGATGAGTTAGCTGCTTATAACATCGAGAGGGAATATAGAAAGGGTGTAGCTGATAATCCTTATTTTCCAAAAAAGAGCCTATGGTACACTACCGCACCTTTATATAATGAGGACACTGCTTTATTACAAAACGGACAATATGTTTACGTAAGTGGTATCCACAAAATAGAAGAACGTGACTACCACGATTACACTTTTAGAGTAGTTAGTTTAGAAGTTCAAACAACTTCTAAACCTGCACGTAGGTTATTTGTTGATGTAGTACACCCAGAAGATAAAGTGTTCTATGATATGCTTATGGATTCTTTCGATGTTGAAGCCAATAACACTACAAATAAAAAAGAAAAAAAGCTAATTTGGAAACAAAAAAATGATATACGTGAATCATTTTTACATATCAAACACGCAAGTTTCTTTACTGCTCATAAGTCGCAAGGTAGTGAATATCCAGTAGTTATTATTGATTTGAAAGACGTTTTATCAATTACATCTACTTTTGTAAAGAATAAGGCTTTCTATGTAGCAGTTAGCCGTGCAAGAAAGCATTTAATATTTTTAATTTAATACAGTATTAAATTCTATAAAAAATGAACAAAGAAACTTTAGAGTATTTAATTCCGAAAATTCACAAGGTAAATACCGATAACGGTTGGTTTGCCAACGAATATACGGAAACTAAGTTGCGTATGTTAATTTGCAGTGAGGTTCTGGAAGTCTTTGAAGCAGAACGTGATAATAAGTATTACGAACAAGGTGAGTTCGCTCACGTAGGTGACTTTTTTAAACATTATAAAAATGAACATAAAGATTATTATAAAACAGAATTTGAATTTCAAGTGAAAGGCTGCTTTGAGGTTGAGATTGCTGATATTATTATCCGTTGTTTGGACTGGCTATTTTATCAAGATAATTTTAACGTTAATAATTTAACTTTAACAGAAATTTCACCAAGTATAAGTGGTTACGTTTTACTTGACCAAATGAACGTAATCTTATACCGTAATGATACTATATTCAATCGTGTGAAAGGTGTGCTTGAATTAGCCTTGTCAGTAGCACAACATCGTATATATGATATAGGTAGCTTCATTGAAGCTAAGTTATTATATAATTCTTATAGACTATATAAACATGGGAAAAAATTTTAGGTTTGGTTAGAAGTTTTGGACTGGTATTTGATTCTCGCCAGTCCAATTTTTTAGTTAATTTAATACAGTATTAAAATGAAGCCAAAAACTACTATAATAGGTTTAGGTAAGTCAAAGAAAGAATTATTCACTAATCTCGGAATGAAGTCATCTTTAAAAATATTCGCCTTATATAATAATGTACTATTACATTGTGAAGAGGTTGAGGTGTTAAGAGAATTTCTTACAAATGCAAGTCTAATTCTAAGTGACTTAAATTTAGATGAGAACCGTATAAAAAAATATGGTCATTTTTATTATATAAATAATAATAACCTCAAACCAACAGGAATCAAAAAACCGATAAAAGAACAAATATACGCTTTAAAAACCTACAAACAACAGCTTGAACAGTTTTTATATTATAATGGGGGTATTCATAAAAATTATTTGTTTGAAAAGTATATTTTAGAGAATGTTTTAAGAGAATTTATCAAACAGGCAAATTGGTCAAGGGTTGACCAAATAATTAATACATCAGTTTTATTAGGTGCTAACTTTACCTACTTTTACAATAATTTATAACAATTTAATACAGTATTAAAAATGAGTAAGAACCAAACTATTAAAAAAAGAGTAGAATCAATGACCGCTAAATTTATAGCAGCACATAAAGTAGTCTTTAGAGGTAAACAACTGCCTTTGTTCAAAGATGAACAACTGCCCCTCATTGAAGATGTTGCTTACTGGTTTGAGCATTCTTTACGAAACAAAACAATAAAACTGCAAGGTGAAAAAAAACCTATGACTTACTTAACAGTTGGACATATGTATATGACTACTACCAAACAACTTTGGGTAATCACTCAAGATTGGATTTCAAACAAGAAACAACACATGACAGCACGTAAATTATATCCACGTAGAGGCGAAGACCATCGTCTATTTATTCAAGGAAGTAAACATAAAAGTTCTTTAGGTCTTAATATAAAGAAAGTAACTGTCACTTTAAGCAATGGTCAAACATTCAATAATATTAAAAGATTAAAATTAAAGAAATGAAAGACTTAAAGAAAGCTGTTAAAGAATATGAGTTATTGTTAGTTTATAAAGAATATGGTTTACCTTTACCAGAAACTTTAAGTAGAAAACAGTTGGCTGCGGACTTAATAAATACATCAAAAATCTCTACCGAAGTAGCTAAAAAAATACTTAGTAGTTTGGATAAGTCTGATTTATTAAAAGAATTAAATAACTTTTCCGAGTTAGTTAAGGAACATCGTCAAGTCACTAAAGATTATTTAAGTAAAGATGAAGAGGTCAAGAAATTAACAGAAATTAATACTGTATTAAATAAATCTTTGGAAGCTAAAAAATCCTCAAATTTAATTTTAGAAAAAGATAAGGCTGAACTTACCGAAGAAAAGCTTAAACTAACTGAAGTTAATAAGCAACTTCAAATAGAACTCGATAGAAATGAGGAGTATAATATACCTTTTATTAAGTTTATAGAAACTGTTAAAAGATACCTACTATATATACAAGAACAGTTTAATATCGAAAGTAAATCTGACAAAAAATTGCATGAAAGATTTACTAAACCTTTCATATTCACTGTACTACTATTCACTATCGAGGGTATAGTAATTCACTCTCATTTTTGGGGTAGCAGTTTATTAGCTTTAATTATTTTAGCTATATTGAACATCTTGGCATACGCTGACCAAAGTTCTGTTTTACCATTTATAAGGTATGAGGGTTTAAAACGACTTAGAGATATGAAAGCTAAGGCTAAGGCTAAAAATGAATCTTTCAACCCCTCTTTTGAGGTTATTAACGAACTTTATTATAGTAAGTTAAAAAACACTTACCATGTAGTTAGGTGGTTAGCGTTTATAACTTTTGCAATATCTTTTACCCAATTTTTATTTAACGGCTACCATTACGATAATGTAACAGATGCCATTAAGTTAGTAGAAACTTCTACGTTACAAGATTTGATTAATAAATTTTCTTACGTATATACATGGAAAAATATATTAATCGCAGCGTTTATGGGTTTCTTAGCACACTATACAATTAAGGTGAGTGTACGTATCGAGTTGCCAAAGATTTTCAAAGAAATCTTAGAGAAATTAGATAACGAATAATTGTAACTAAATTTAATACAGTATTAAAATGAAAGTATTAAATAACAAACAAGTAGATAACGTACTATCTAACTACACAGGTTCGATGAACTATAAAGGTTTTAAAGATATATTTGAACAAATAGGATATAACCCTACTACTCAAAATTATATTTTTAGAAATCATAGCGAAAGTTTAGGACAACATTTGTTTGTACCTTTAAGATATAGTAAAGGTAGGACACCGAAAGCACTACGAGAGATTGAAAAAAGGTTTGATGATGGTTTGACTGTACCACGCACATTATATCGTTGTACTAATTGCGGTGCTTACGGTGTAGAAACCATGCACGGAATTACTACTATTGAAGAAGTAGTGCATAAATATTCTTCACCAGCTGCTTTGGTAAGTTATTTACATAGGTTAATGAGTAAATTGTATTGTACTAAGATACAAAAGCCAATGGCTAAAATTGGTTATCGTTTAATTAAAATAGACCATATTAAAGATGCTTGGTTTGATATTGACAGAACCTATGAGGAAACTTACAGGTTTTTTATGGAAAACAAATTAATCCTACTAAATAACAAAACTAATAAGTTAGCTGGACAAGTACCTTTCACATTAAGAGAATTTTTCAACTACGAAAAGCCTTTTAAACTATACGATGGTATAGGACGACCGTTAGATTATAGTATTGTATCTAACCCTTATACCGCATCAAAAATATTCAGTATAATGCACCCTAACATAGTAAATAAAAAAACTTTTGCGGGGCAACAAAATAGACGTAAAAGATTTATTTGGTTAAAAAAATGAAAATATGAGAATCAAACCGAAATCATACACGTACAGTACAAACAACGGTGTGAAACAAAAAAGTATCAGGAAAGTACTTCAAAAGAAGTTTCGTAGAGATATGAAGAGAGTATTATATGAAGCTGTTTATAACTACACATATAAAGAAGTTAATTCAGCTTTATTATCTTACTATTGGCACTAAAAAAATAATTAGTTTAATACAGTATTAAAAAACAAACAAACAAATGTATAGTAAAACTAAATACTTCAAAGAAGTAATTAAAATGACCACTAACACACATATATCTTTCTATAAAGAAAAATATGCTGTAAATAAAGAAGGTGAGTTAGTCCAAAAACCTTATATAGATTGTTTTATCCCTAATTATTATCATTATTTAGGCGGTTTAGGTGTAACATTTATAGATATGCAAACATACTTCCAAAAATGGGCAACAAGAACAAATATCCCTTTTTGGAATACTAAAATAACCGATGAAGTTCAGCTAATCTATTTATTCCAACAAAACTTTCATGGTAAGAATCATATGCACGAGAACTTTGTTGCAATGCCTAATATAAGTATAGGGTTTTCTGATTGGGTGCAAAACTTGAATAAGAGATTTTTAGACTATCAAACAGATTATGTAATTTACACAGTAATTTGTTTTGGTGGTTTCTTTTATTGTTTGGATATTGACTTTATCGAAAATAATAAAACTTTAATTCAGTTTAGTCCTATTATTGAAAAAGAGTGGTATAAGTTTTCTATACAAGGTAGGTTTCAAGGTCAAACTTTTGAACTGAACAAAAATTATATTGAATCACCTTTCCCTGTAAGTGAAATCAATAAAGATAACATTAAAGCCTATATTATAGGTTATAGGGAAAACTCGGAATATAATTATACTAATTTAATTTATTAATACAGTATTAAAAATATGGTCTAAAATAACTATTTTCCCAAAAATTTTGAAATACAATATATTTGCCGTATCTTTGTAATATCGAAAGATTAAAACGGTGGAGTTGTGCTTATAACATCTGCCGTTTTAATACAGTATTAAATCAATTATTAAGTCAATTATTAAAAACAAAATTAACATGAATTACTACGAAATTATTGAGAAAAATGGCGTTGAAAAAATATTAATCAATGCCCCTATTAAGAATTATCCCAACGTATTACAAACAGACCACCACCAAGAAAGTGAGTTGTATTTTATTTTCTTTAGTAATCATACCGTTGAAACACCCAACTTTATTGTCTTTACTAAAGATGAGGTAAATGATATAACAACTTATTATTCGATTGAACCTGTACGTAATATTATTAAGATGGTATCGAAAGATTTCAAAAATTATAAGGAAGACACCGAATTTTTAGCGGGTCGGATAATGAGTTCTATATGTCCACCACCACAACTATTAATTAATATCTACCCAGTCCCAAGTGGTTACACGTTAGATATTTTAGAACATTCTGAAGGAGTTGTTTTATTTAATAACAAGAACGTGGCTTCATTCGACTTCGATCCAGAAGGTCACGTAACTCAACTTCACGCTGTAATTGGTAGATTTATAAAATATAACAGTTACCCGATAGAAATGTTAGATGAGAATAACTGGAAAAGTTGGGTTAAATTCACATCTTACCCAGAAAATTATGGTAAATACAGTCAAGAAAAAATAATCAATATGGCTTACCATAGTTTCGGTTGGTTATAATTAATCATTTCTTAACCTATTTAATACTGTATTAAATTAATTTTATAAAACAAACAAAAATGAAAAATTTAATTATTATAGGATTATGCTTTGTTCCTGTCAATTTCGCTACAAGCACAAGTCGATACAACGGTAACTATTGACCGTAGTAAAAATATTTTCCGAACCAATATAGCATCTGAGAAAGAAACTACCTTTGGTGAACGCCTTACATTATATAGGATAGAACATAACTATTCTTACTTACAAATACAAAGCCTATTATCTGAAATAGCTACCCAAATTCATGGGTACGAAATTTTGTATAAAGTCGGAGAGGTGAAACGCATTGAGCGTGGCGAGTTTATGTTATTTCCAGAAGTCCAAAAAGCTGTTGAAGACTTTATGAATAACCCTTGATTTATTATAATTATTTAACAAACAAAAAATATAAATTTAACATGAAAAATTTAAAAGTTATCAAACCGAGCATTAATCACACAACCCTCCGCAAAATTTTTAACAGACATAATAACTTTTACCGCAGTAGCTATGTGTTAAACGCACAAGTACCAAAAGGTACTGTATTGACTATTATCTACACATACACTACCTCAAAATATAAATTACGTATAGTGGTTGGTAGAAAAGATGGTAAACACATTACAGCTATCTCCGTAACTAACCGTAGTACAGAGCAAACATCCGCTATCAACCAAACACTTACTAATAGCAGTAGTGTACGTGAAGTAGTATGTTTAAATGCTTATCATTTTTGCTCACTTGTATTAGGTGATGAAAAGTTCGGTGAGGATTTAGAACAGTATTGTTTAAATGTCGTTGACTTTGTTCACTTCGATACAATTGCCTTCAATATACTTCGTGTACTTAGCGGCATACGTAAACCGTCATCTATTATTAAAGACCGTATGGCAATTACAACTGGGTAAACTATTATTCTTAACCTATTTAATACAGTATTAAAACTAAAAATAAAAATATGAGAAGTCAAAGAGATAGGTTCTTATTACCTTTATTATTTGCAATGGGAGCTGCGGACAATAAATTCGGTTATTTCCAAACAGAAAAACCAAAGCGTAAGTCATTACGTATTAAACGCACCAAAACTAAAAAACAATTAAAATTACGCTTAAAAGCCAAAATGGCTCGAAAAGCAAGAAAAAATAAATAAATAAACAACTAATAAGCATGAATTACGTAAATATTCACGATGAAGCTGCCCACAAAAACATCTCTCGTTATTACGAGAATATTCGTGAAGCCATCACTAAATTGAAAGCGTTGAGAAAGTCCAAACAAGCAGATATGGAAACTTTCACACAAATTCGCAGATGTAATAACGCAATTTATCACAACCTATACAACTACGTTAATTATGTAGGCATCATGTATAACAAAGAAATGGTTGTATTAACAGGCTTACCACAAACAAATCAACATATTTTTAACCATAGTTTAAAGATATTAGGTATTTGGGAAAAGTTATTATCAAATATCGTAACTTCCAGACAAGAATTATCTTTGAGAGTAGCTTTATATCGTTTCGCAAAAGTAATTCCTCGTACATTCGATGAACTAAGCGAATATAACATTACTTTAGATGCTTTTTTGGCTAAATATCCTAAAGCCATTAAGTATGAATACGGTAAATTACCCTCAGAGTCCAAAGAGGGTTTTAATACTGTATTATTCTGTAAGTGGGTTGAAGCCTACTATAAATTAAACATCGCAGGACGTATTCAAAGAGCGTCACTAACGGATTTTCATTTCAACGGCAAGAAGTATCTGTTGTTTGATTCATTCATTAATCCAAAGATGGGTAAGGGTATTTTCAAATATCCTATGTATAGTTCTAAAACTCCGAGAGGTATTTTTATGACTTATGACGAGGTAGAGTTAGAAGAGTTGCGTGAAGCATTTTCAGCTTTTACGCAACAATATTACAGAGTTGACACTCCTTTTGATGGTAGTATTGATGTGAAATAATTTTTTAATACAGTATTAAAAACAAACTTAAAAATGGGAACAGTAAATTTTTATACCGACAACACAAACAATATCTACGAAATAGAAGTAGGTGAATTTTTTGAAGTAAGTGAGTTCAGACTAAATCTATTAGAAACATTCAAACAAAATCCAAAAATTTCAAAATTATTCGAGGATTGTGAAGTCTATGAAGAAGAAAAGTGTTATGACGAAAGTCACCCGACACATGAACTATTTAGTATAAGAAAAGATATGAATAATCATTTCTTTGAATTTACCATTTGGTTTATCGTTAAATTAAATGGTGGATACTATGAGAACGCTTGTTTGGATTATAAAATAGTCTGGGATTTAGCTTGTGATACATTTAACGACACTGATAAATTCTTCTCGATTAAAAACGATAAAAAACGAACTAAAGAGTATATGGTGTCTGAAGCGTATGAAATAATGGAATATACTCTTAAAGACCATGAGATAGGTTTGTTCAAAATGGTAGCTGGAAAAGTGCTACCAAAGATAGACCAAGTTACGGTTGAGATGGCTCAAGAACTTGATGCTTGGTTTGCGGAGATTTCAAAATAATTTTAATATAATATTAAAAACAAATTAAAAAATGACAAAGAAAGAAGTAAAAAAATACAAACAAGAGTTAGTTACAAAAATTGCAGCATGGCAAGTAAAAGCGGTAAGAGTAGTCGATAATGAAGACACCAATAGAGTTCCTCAAATATTAAAAGAACTTGTAAGTATTTTAGAATATGTGCAAGTAGTTATTGATGAAGAAAAAACTGAAATTAACTCTAAAAAGGTTACTAAGTTCTTATTAACTGTGAATTTAATTAAGGCATCTGAAAATATATTTATTGAAGAGTCTGGGTTAAAACAGTACCGTAATTCGAGACTGCGTAAGAAAGTTTATAATAAAATATATCCTACTCGTTATTTTCCAAATGCCAAAATAGATAACATAACGGTTTTGATAAACATAACCAGACTGACAGCTAAATTATATATGTTAGATTTAGCAGCATTCTATTATGTATATTTATTGACCCTCAATGAGTTAGAAGTAATTTAATACAGTATTAAAAAACAAACTTAAAATGACAATAAAAAAATTATTAGAACAATCTTTAGTAGGTAAACATATCTTAATAGCTATGAACCTTATCGACACCAAACTATCGGATACACCTCAAAGATATGAGGTGGTGGAAATATTACGTGTTTCCGACATTGATTCAGACAATATGTGGGGTGCGATTAATATTATACTTGAAGTCAAGTTTTCTAACGAATCTGTTAGCTATATTAATTTCGACTTTTACAAAAGTAAACTTAATTTTGTAGAACCTCCAAAAAACACCTTAATTTCAAAGTAATTTTTAATACAGTATTAAAAATATACCCTAAAATAACTATTTTCCAAAAAATTTTAAAATCTCATTTATATTCCGTATCTTTGTATTATCGAAAGATTAAAACGGTAGAGTTATATCTACCGTATAAGATAAATTCATGTTAAAACGTTTACAACCGTCTTGTGCTTATAGGCGGTTGTATTTTAAAACATGAGTTAGATAATCTTAATACAATATTAAACTAATTATTAAAACAATTATAAATATTTTAACATGAATACAATAACTTTAAAAGAGTTTAAAGAGTTACCTGTTAGAAACGGTATCAGATTTTGCCCAGCAAACACCAGCTATCACAACATAACCGATTTTCAATCTTGTAGTTTCGGTAGTGAATGTTCTTTTAAAAAAGGTAGTGAGTTTGGTAAATTTAATAGTTTTGGTAGGTATTGTAGTTTCGATATAGGCACTAAATTCGATGACAAATGCAGCTTCGGTGCGAATTGTTATTTTGAAGATAATTGTAAGTTCGGTACATCTAATGATTTCGGAATAAATACCACATTTGGTAAAAATTGTAAGTTCGGCAACGATTGTAAGTTCGGCAACGATTACGCCTTTAAAGGTGATTGCATTTTTGAAGAGCGTTACCTATCTACAAAAAATGAGTTGCCATTTATCAGTATAAATGGTTTGGGTTTTAGAAAAGGGAACAGGTTAATCGTATATAATTTCGAGAAAGGGGTATATGTAAGAGATAGGAATTTCTTTGGAACTGCTGCTGAGTATGTAAAACGAGATAATGCTTTTAACTTTTGCATTGAGTATGTAAAATTAGCTGCTAAAAAAATAGAGTATTATAACAATCAGTAAATACGGTTAAGGATATAATCTTGTTTCTTAATCTATTTAATACAGTATTAAATTAAATCAATTATTAAACAGTATAAATATTTTAACATGAAAAATTTACAAACAATTAAACCAACCAAATCACGTACTGCGTTACAGATGGCGTTTACAACCGCACTTAATTACACACCTACTGACAATTGTGTAAAAGACATTACACCAAAAAGTGAACAAAAAAATGTAAGAATATACTCCTATAAACTTAAAGAAGTAACTCTAAGGTTTATAGTAGGTTCTGGTTCTTTTATATTCGGTAACAGTAATAGTTATTTCACTACTATAATGATGACTAACGAACTTGGTCAAACAAGATATATAGTCACATACTCTACCTATAGTAGGCGAGATGCCCTACATAAGAGTATTGAAGTGTTTTGTAAAGATATATTAGGTGATATTGAGTTTGGTACAAGTTTAGTAACTGATACAAATCACTTATACGAATGTTATGATATAATGGCTTGGAATCTACTTCGTGTTATGTCAAACGCACGTAGTAGTAAACATATGACTAAAGATATAATTTATCTGTAACCTTATTTCTTAATCTATTTAATACAGTATTAAATTAAACCGATTATTAAACAATATTAAATAAATTAACATGAATTATCAAAGAGGACAACTAATAGCAACAGGTTCATTTACAAGAGTATATGAGCCTATCTTAGATGGTAAGGTAATAGAGGATAAAGTATTACTTTATACGAACTGCCCTTTTAAGGAGATTAACTGCGTACATTCTAATCATTATAACATCTTACCCTATTGCCACAATGACTGGTCGCATGACGAGAACCAAAGACATTATTATAGTAGATTAAGCAAATATACTCATACCTACTTAATGGAACGCTTACCTAAGTTTCAAAAAAGTAAATTAAACGCTGCTTCAAAAGTTTTGTTTGAAAAGGCAAAACTATTCCGTGAATCGGTGAACCTACTGCTTCATAAAAAACCTAAATACAATCGTGACGTTCAGTTATGTGATGCTATTAGAGACACAGTTTATGCGTTTGATTTTTTTACGGACGTTAAATTTGAAGGTAAGGTTGACCTTGCAGTTTATGACCCATTGGTTGAGGTAGATAAGTTTGTAGCCTATAAAGCATTGGTCGAGGAGTTTCAAGACTTAATGCTTGAAGTTACTAACTATAACTGTCCTCGTATCGACCAAATAACTCCACGTAATTTATCATATCGTGAAGATGGGACGATAGTCTTCTTAGATTTGTTCTTTGAGGGGAAATTTTAATACATAACCTATTTAATCCTTATTTTTAATATAGTATTAATTTAACAAAAAATAAATAAACAAAGTCATGGAAATTTCAAACAAGCTAATTGAATTGCTACTATTTTTAGCGAAGCGTAATATCATTTTTAAGTATGATATAAAAGAGAAACACTTAATAGGTCACGCACCTAAAAAAACAATAAAGTTATCCAAAGGGAGTGATGAAAGTAGTTATGATTTAACTATCAGTTATTTGGATAATGGTGATTTTATAGTACTATCTAATGCTTTTAATAACAAAACCTTAGTACGTACTTTCTACGAAGAGTATTTGAACAACCTTTATACTACTGATAAAGATATTAGTTATATCAAACAGTATAAAAAACTACTTAAAGTTTTCTTAGGTACATCTTTTGAGAATAGTATCAAATGTATAAAAACTAATTATATGTTTGAAGTAATTATAAAAAACCATTTAATGAGTTTACAGGTCGAATTACATAACAGTCTGTATATCGCAAAACGTAATGGTCAAAGTGTTTGTTGTAAAACAGTAAAAGATGTTGAGTATTTTGCATTTAATCAAATAATGCAGATAGTTGATGCTGATTCAGCTTGGTTAAGAACTACACGATAAAAACTAAGTAATAGAAATTTTTAAATCTTATTTTTAATATAGTATTAAATTAATAAAAATAGTTTAACATGGAAAAAGTAAAACCACAATTAGAAAATGCTGCCACAGAAGAAATCCAATGGTGTGTTGGGCGTATTAGAGAAAACTTACTGACACTAAAGGAAAATCCTAAAACAAGTGATGAGGGTTACTTCTTATTTTGCCATTATCGTTACGATTCGCAAGATGTATCAAAATGTTACGCATACTTCATTACCGAAGAGATTGCTAACGAGTTTAAACAATCTATTTTATTAGAGCAGCTTAGATACATTAAACCTAAGCAAAAAAGCAAAATAACTAAACTTTTAAATAAAGTTAATAGAGATGGTGTTGAGGTGTTAGAGTTTATTGATGAGAGTGTGTATCCAAAAAAAGAAAGGGAGGGTGACTTATACTTACCCGATGGGTCTGTACTTGAAAATGTTAGATATCACCTCTATATGCCTTATAGTGTTTTACGTGACATAATACTACAAGAAGGCGGAGTTGAGGTGGGTACAGCCTTACGTAATACCAAGTTTAATGATGCTAATTCAAATGAAGGTAAAGATGCTTTCAATACTTTCTATAAATGGGTAAGGGTTAATAAAACATCGAAGTTAAGTGCGTCACCCTCATTATTAGGAACTGATACTTTTGGAACTGATGACCTCGATTTTAATACAGTATTAAAAAACTTTGAAGATTTTGTTGATGATACCTTAGTCGGAATTAATAAGACCTATCAACAGCTACAAAAATTGCAAGAACTTGATGAAGTAATGAAACAAACTACTGAACAGAGAGATAAAGTAATATATTATGTTAAAAAGCTACAAAAAATCTACAAAGTATTATGCGATTAGTTTATGAATATGAACTTGAAGACGACTTCATCGAAATTCAATTTTACGATGAAGTCATCAATGATACTATCAACTTACAAAACTTAGTAGGTATTGTCAAAGTAGACATATTGCCAATTGTCAGTGATTACACACGATTTGTTTTTCCAAAACTATTTCAAACAAAGGATTTAAAAGGTGATTATTTCTACTTACAATCTATCACTGTTTGTAAATTTGACTGTCAAAATAACTTTAACCATAATAAAGGTTATGGTAGTCAAATGTTAAAGGAAATTAATACAGTATTAATTGAGTTGTTTCCAAATGTAAATAAGTTACTTTGTTTGGAGGCTTTGGAGATTACTTCTTATTGTAGTATAGATAAGCTACGTCATTTCTATAATAAGAATGGTTTTAGAACGGTTGCAGATATTTTCAAAGAGCAGCATAAGGTTGAACTTAATAGTTTGTTTGGGGAAGCGTATGATGATTTTTTTATTAAATTAATATAGTATTAAAAAAAACAAATAAAATGGCACAAGATTTAAAAACAACAACCAAAATTTATAGTGATGAAACTGTATTAACACCTCTTGTCGAGTTTTCATCGGCTGGAGATGTTATTGTAAGACATTCTTTTGTTGATACAGATAAAAGTATGTTTATGCTTGAAACATGGTCGCCTTATAATTTCTTAAAATGTGTGACTGAATCAGTATCGACTATGTTTTTAGTTTATCCAACAAGACAATTAAAAGAGTTGGAAAATAGAATGGAATTCGATTTATTAGAAAACCCTTATGGTGATGGTTATTATTTAGTTTGGTATGATGAAACAAAAACCAAATTAAATGGTAGGCAAAAGGTAGTTAAACACGCAACTGATATTTTTAACAAGGAGTACCCAATATTGAGAGATATTGTTAAAGCTGCTATGGAGGAGTTTAAAAATAAATATAATTAATATAGTATTAAAAAACAAATAAAATGGCAAAAAAATTAAAAATAATTACTGAGATATTTGAATTTTCTCGTAAAATCACTATCCATCTAAACGAAGAAGTTTTAGATAGTACCGTTGAGTTTATCAAAAAAGTAGAGGGCATATCATTATGCTATAAAATAAGTCGATATAAACTTGAAGCAGTAGTAGGTAAATGTTTTGAATTAAAAGAGGTTGAGCAAAATATTTTAAACGTATTTAAACCTAATTAATTAATACAGTATTAAAATAAACAAATAAAAATGCCAAACAAAGATTTAAACCAATTAAAGGTGTATCTTGAAGAACTGAATATTTCTTTAAGTAGAACAAATCAAACATATTCATTCTACTACGAATACAACTACTATAAAATCAATGTAGTTATCAGTACAACACACGTAAATATTGCAGTGACTAACGGTAGTACAAATAATATACACACGACTATTGAATTGCATGGTGCTGATTTTAGGGAGTTCCGTGGAAAGTTTGAGTTATTATTATCAAGTCTAAAAAAAAATTAAATTAAAAAATGACAAACAAAGAAAAATTTAAAAAGAGTATTGATAAAAATTTAATACAGTATTAATTAATAACTAAAATATAATATAATGAATATTAACAATTTAAACATTTTTGGAGATAACGTAAAATTCCAAACAAGTAACGAAACTTTAGCCATAGAAAAAGCTAAGAAATTATACCCAATTGGTACAAAAATCAAATGGAGTGGTGAATTTGGAGTGGATAATAAGTTTGAGAAAGGCGTTAATAGAGTAGTAGGGTATAAAGTTTTCTTAGGGATAGTTAATATTCTTTTAGATAACGGTAAAAGGTTTCACGCCGTTGCTGTTAATGATATTAACCAAAAAGTACATTCATTTGAAGTCGTTAATAAGGCGACTTAAATTCAAAATCGAAATCGAAAATCGGGGGCGAAATCGAAAAATCGAAATCGAAAAATCGAGCGAAAATCGGGGCGAAAAATCCCGAAAAACTCGGAAAAAATAAATGTGTATTTAGAGTTACCCTCTGACGACTACCTCAGTAGTATGTCAAGAGGGTATTTTAATTTAATTTAATGCCAAAAACTTAACCAAACAAGTAAAACATCACACCTAATTTTCAACTCATTTTAATACAGTATTAAATTTAAACTCTAACACACAACCTAAGCAAATACTACACCAATCCACACCTCATTTTTAATACAGTATTAAATTCAAACTCAAATCTAACCTAAACATTCCTACACTAATTCGATATATAACACACACGCACATCTTTAATTCGATATATAGATAGACGCACACATTCAAAGAGCCACTTAGCCATGAAGTTAAATGGATTTAGTCAAATTAAGTTTTGTCATTTGAAAGTCAGTTTTATGCCATATAGTTATTTCTTATATGTATAATTTTCTACATAGATAATTAATATGAAAGTTTTTTCAATATAGGTTTTAACTATTATTCAACTTCTACAAAATTTTATTTGGTAGCGAAGTTAGGTAGTTTTATATGTTGTTTGAGACTATAAGCAAATTAATTATATTTTAATATTGTATGAAAATAGGTATAATTTATAAGGTAGTATTTTTAATAGGTTTTATCTATGTTAAAAAATTACGGGTCTTGTTAAATTCTTAACATCATGTAAAACTTCACTCAAATATAAAATCATGCCAAAAAACAACAACTACTAAAAACAAATTGTTTTTAATACAGTGTGAAAGTTAAACATAAAATTGCACCTGTTCTAAAATGCTTTTATTCCTTATTTTTAGCTGTTTTAAGCGTAGTTTAAAACGTTTGATATATAGGTATTAGGTGAGTGTTAAAATGCTAATAGAAACAAATTACATTTACTGCTATCATTAACTTTTTGATTTTTAATTAGTTACATATTTAGTTTTGTTTGATATTACACTTGTTTGACAAATGTTAAAATAAGAAATTAACTATTATCATAATTTTGTCATAAACTGTCATTTGTTAATAAGTTGTTTAAAAGTTTTAGGCTGATTGTTTGGAATTGTTAATTAAAAGTTTAGTCGTGTGCGTGTTCCTTATTAGTATTATTGCTTGGTGTATCGTGTATATATAAGGAACACGGTACTATGATAGGGTTAAAGTATATATATTATTAGGTGTGTTTTAAGTAGTTTAAAGTTGTTTGAAATATTTGTAATAAAATCAATGATTTATCATGATATTTATAAAGAATGTTACTTTGTTTTATGAATATTATAAAAATTGACTTAAAATGAAAAAAATTGAATTAATTGTTTGGAAAATAAAATAAAATTATCGTATATTTGTGATGTACTTAAAAAGATAGGTACTAACTTAATTGAAAAAGCAAAGGAAAAAATAATTTAAAAAACTTTCAAAAAGTTTTTGGAATTATCAAAAATTGTTTTAACTTTGCAAATGTAGTTATTAAGGTACTACTGAATTTCACATAAAAATTAATACAGTGTGAAAATGGTATTGAAAAAGCAAAGGAAAAAATAATTTAAAAAACTTTCAAAAAGTTTTGCAATATTGTAAAATAGTTGTATCTTTGAACTACATTAAATAACAAATTAATTAATTATTAAACAAAAAAAAATTTTATTAATAATGGAAAAAATTAAAGAAATCATAAGAAAAGCGTATTTAGTGGAGCATTTAATTCCGCTTATATTAGCGTTATTATTTAACTATCTATCATAAGGAAACTAAGAGTAAGTAAAACGATTTAATACAATATTAAGTTTAACAAAAAAACAAACAAATTTTTTAATAGACTTCATTTTGAAGTCACAAAACTAATTTAACATGAATAATAATAATAAAGTACAATCAAACAGCGTAAATGAATTTACTCCTTTTTCTTTAACAGTTGAGGAGTTAAGAACCAAGTTGATAGGTTATATTGAACCCAACCAAATTAAAAACGCTGGTAAGCATGGTTTTAGACAGCGTATTATAAACAAACAATTAGCTGATGACATAAATAGGAACGGACTTCATCACGCAATTATGCTATTGAAACCGCAAGACGTTCCAGATAATACTGCCGTTTTTACGATGGTTTTACCTGATGTCGAGAAAAAAGATTTAAACGGTGCTTTAGTTTTAGACGGTCAAACAGACGACAAAACTTTGTTTGATTTTATAGTTGGTAGCGGCAATAATAGGCTACTATCCCTGTTGGCTTTTGGAAATAAAAGCACAAAAGTGAGGTTTGAATACAAAGATTTACAAGTAATCGAAGGAGGTAATATTCAAACATCTTTGAGCAGTGCGACTGTTTTCTCGAAAGTTGTTGGAATCTTAGAAGGCAACCCTTCTATGTCAGTCACGAGAGCCATCAAAAAAACAGGTACTGACTGGTCGGAGGGAACTATTAACAATAATGCTACAAGCATGAAAAAGCTTCTGGCGTTATTACAAGTAAGTAGGGATTCTAATGTTGAGTTTTACGAGCGTTTAAAAGCGTTTATTTATTCTGATCAGCTTAGTTATAACCAATTTAGGAAATTTGTAGGAAGTATAAGCAAAAAGTGGAAGGAAAAATATGCTATTGAAGGTGCTATGTTTGTTAAAAAACAACCTAATCCAAAATATTTTAGCGGCTTAGTCGCCTTAATGGACGTTTATTTTGATTGGTGTGTGATTCATTCATTAAGCAAAACGGTTAGTTTTAGTCCTGCGAAGTTCAAAAATTTTGAAAGTTTTGTCTTCCCTAGGAAAGAAGAGAACAACAATAAAGAAAAACTAAACGCAGTTGCTATGACAGAAGTGCAATTAGATGAGTACGAAGGAACGGACAACTACGAAGCAGCGAAAAATGTTCATAAGTATTTAAATACTTTAGACATGTCAAAAAAAGAGGAGAAGGCCTTAGGCGAAGTTTACAGACCGCTTAAAAAGTCTTACCGCATTACTCACGATAAAATGGGGGTGGTGTTAGCGAACACAAAAGAGTATTTACAACGTTTAAACAGTAAGTATCAAAAATCGTTAATATCCTCATTATTCCACACTGTAAGCATGGAAGGGGGGCAGGTGTCGGAGTTTCGTCTTAGTGATAATTTACAATATGTAATAAATAACGATTTGAACAGCACACAATTAGAGTTATTGTTATTGAATGTGCAAACAGCTTTAACTGCACTTTTAGAGAAAGAAACAAAAGAAAGTGAAAAAGTAGAAACAAAATAATTAATTAACAAAAAAATAGTTTATCCTAAAAGGGTGTAATGTGTAAAAGCGTTGCACCCTTTTTTTGTTTGTAACTGTTTCACGTGAAACATTTTTTAGTGAGTCGTGAAAAGGTGTGAAATTCATACAGTATGAAAAATGTCACGAAAT
>SPKZ01002680.1_pt1 | contig 73325 bp, 65 predicted proteins | sample 2456571 | NCBI WGS metagenome assembly SPKZ01 (sample SAMN11192286, study PRJNA482655) | marine metagenome | biome: ENVO:00000447; feature: ENVO:00000244|ENVO:00000211|ENVO:00000569|ENVO:00002023; material: ENVO:00002151; isolation source: ocean water from marine abyssalpelagic zone ...
AACGAAGAACATGGTTTGCTCAAACATCCCCGTGGGCTGGTTTAGAAACGCTTTATGCTACGTTATTGATTTCGACAAGGGAACAACCATTCTCTTCAAGCAATCCTTGTCTAAAGACGTTTCTAATTCCAGCTGAATCCTGTATCTTGAGGTAACATGAGTATATATAGATTGACTAGCAAGCGAGATCAAAAAAAGCATCCGAAGACGCTTTAACATAAGGTATTTAAACAGTCAGAATTATAAATTATAACCGGACTCTTCATGCTCAACTTGATCTAAGCCATTAGACTCTTGTTCTTCATCAACCCGTAAACCATTGGTCATCATTCCAACAAGTTTTAATAAAACATAAGTTACTACCCCAGTGTAAACCAAGGTTGAAACAATACCAATAAGTTGTACACCAACTTGCTCTGCCATGGTCGTAATACCTTCAGCAAAACCGAAACCACTAAATACACCTAACGTGGTCGCTGAAAATATCCCTGCCAACAATGTACCTAAAATACCACCGACGCCATGAACAGGAAAAACATCTAGTGAATCATCTATTTTCAATTTCTGTTTGATATATACCGTTGCATAGAAACAAACAAAGCCAGCGCTAATACCAATAATAAGTGCTCCGCCAGGGCCAACGAAACCGGATGCTGGTGTAATAGTACCCAAGCCTGCAACCATACCAGTAACGGCTCCTAATACACTCGCTTTACCAAATTTTTTCCATTCAATAGCTGCCCAAGTTAACGTGCCTGCTGCTGCTGAGATATGAGTTACTAGCATCGCCATAGATGCATCGCCATTTGCTGCTAAGGCACTACCGCCATTAAAACCAAACCAACCAACCCATAACATACCGGCACCAGTAACTGACATAGTTAAATTATGGGGTAACATCGGTGTTCTTGGAAAGCCGCGTCTTGGTCCTACAACCATAGCGGCCACAAGCGCAGCGGTACCTGCAGTTATATGGACAACGATACCACCGGCAAAATCATAAACGCCCATTTGACTTAACCAACCACCACCCCACACCCAATGGGTAACAGGTGCATATACTGCTAATAACCATAAACCACTAAATAGTAACACTGCTGAAAATTTCATCCGCTCAGCAAAGCCACCTATAATAAGGGCAGGCGTTATTATCGCAAAGGTCATTTGAAAGAGCATAAATAAACTTTCAGGAATATCGCCTGAGAGTACATCTTTACCAATGCCATGCATCATCACTTTGGAAAAATCACCAATAAAGCCATTACCTTCACCAAAAGCTAGGCTATAACCAACTACAAGCCACAAGATAGAAGAAATCGCACCGATAGAAAAACACTGCATCAATATAGACAGCACATTTTTTTTACGGACCAGGCCGCCGTAGAAAAGTGCCAAACCAGGTAACGTCATCAGCAAAACTAAGGCTGTTGAGGTTAGAACCCAAGCGGTATTAGCCCCATTAAGCTCACCTTCATCAGCAAAAGCAAATGTTGGCATTAATAGCAGTACAATGGTGAATATAAATGAAAGTGTTCTTGACATCTTTTAGTTCCAAGTTGTTTTATCGAATATTTGATTTAATTGGTGCAACACAAATTAATCAAAACTCGCTTTATTTTATTTTGCACTAAGTATGCACAAAACAAGCCACTAAACTTTCAGATTAAAAAACAACAACATATAAAAAACACGTTCGAAAACAGTGCCCTTCCCTGCACAAAATAAGTGAATCTAACTTTGTGGCGCACCAATTTGGAGCGTAAAAAGATATCAATACAAACTATCTTATTCAAATGTGCTATACAGCAAATCTATAACTAATATCATAAATATCAATTAAATTAATGGCCTTTGTTATCACTTAGCTATATCATTTTTTCGAGGTTTTGCTAAAATCTTGGAAAATTAAAATAAGCTCTTCCATCACAACTAGAGACCTGACATGAAACAACTTTTATTCATAATACTAGCAATGCTAGTACCTAGTATTGCATTTGCATCTGATGCTGTGCATCAAACTGTCGACTTAACAGCCCATTGGGTTGGTTACGCTGCCATTGCTATTTTTGTTTTAGCATACACCTTAGTTATTTTAGAAGAGCAACTGCACTTAAGAAAATCTAAACCGGTATTGCTTGCTGCTGGCCTGATCTGGATACTTATTGCTGCTTATTATACTTCCCATGGCATGCCACATGCCGCAGAAGTCGCTATTCGCCATAACTTCTTGGAATACACCGAGTTATTTTTCTTTTTACTTGTTGCCATGACCTATATAAATGCGATGTTAGAGCGAGATGTTTTTAATGCGCTTCGAGATTGGTTAGTTATTAAAGGCTTCAGTTACAAAGCCCTATTTTGGTTAACTGGTATTCTGGCTTTCTTTATCTCCCCTATTGCTGACAACTTAACAACAGCATTAATTATGTGTGCGGTGGTACTTGCGGTCGGTAAAGATGAACCGAAATTTATTGCGTTAAGTTGTATTAATATCGTTGTTGGCGCAAATGCTGGTGGTGCATTTAGTCCATTTGGCGATATCACTACCCTAATGGTTTGGCAAAAAGGTATTGTACAATTTAGTGAGTTTTTCCACTTATTTATTCCATCTGTTGTTAATTTTATTATTCCTGCATTTATTATGCAATTTGCTATCCCTTCAGGAAAGCCTAAAGCACAGTCAGGTAAAATGACCCCAATTAAACACGGTGGTTTAGTTATTGTTGGCTTATTCATTCTAACTATTATTACTGCGGTTTCTTTCCATAACTTCTTACACTTACCACCAGTATTTGGCATGATGTTAGGTTTAGCGTATTTGAAATTTTTTGGTTACTACATTCGTAAATCTGGCCAAGGTGAAATTGATAAATCAGATATTCCAACGGGCCACCAAATTGCAGATGACTTTGATATTTTTGACAAAATAGCAAAAGCCGAGTGGGATACCTTATTCTTCTTCTATGGTGTTATTTTAGCCGTAGGTGGTTTAGGATTTATCGGTTACTTAGGTATGGCCTCTGAATTTATGTATGGTGAGTTAGGCGCAACTAACGCGAATATACTAGTTGGTGTTCTTTCTGCTATTGTTGATAACATCCCGGTCATGTTTGCAGTATTAACCATGAACCCTGATATGTCACATGCACAATGGTTATTAGTAACCTTAACTGCAGGTGTTGGCGGTAGTTTACTATCTGTTGGCTCTGCCGCAGGTGTCGCGTTAATGGGGCAAGCACGTGGTTACTATACCTTCTTTAGTCACTTAAAATGGACTCCTGTGATCGCCTTAGGTTATGCTGCCAGCATCTATGTTCACTTACTGATTAATGGTACTTAATTGGTAACAATTTCGAATAACTAAATTGTTAATAACAACATTTTATTTGTTATGATAAAAAGCTTCTAAATAACTTTAGAAGCTTTTTTTATATCCACTCTGATCAACACATAGGAAAAAAATGAAAGTTTTAAGTAACTTAACAACCAACAATAAACCTTGGCTATTACTCGCCTTATCAGCCTTAGGGCTAGAGTTGTGCGCATTATTTTTTCAATATGCGATGAACTTAGCGCCATGTATTATGTGCGTGTATCAACGTGTTGCTATTTGCACCATTATACTTGCTGGCCTTATTGGTTTTTGGGGTTGCCAGTTTTTAGTCGCCCGAGTTATTGCTTATGGTTTATGGGCAACAGGGGCCATTTGGGGACTAGTTATTGCTGTAGAGCATGTAGAGATGCAAGAGAATTCCGGTTCATTGTTTTTTAGTTGTGAGTTTATTCCTAACTTTCCAAGTTGGGCCCCCTTACACGAGTGGCTGCCAGCATTGTTTGAAGCAACAGGAGATTGTGGTGAAATTAGTTGGCAGGTTTTAGGTTATAGCATGCCACAGTGGATGATTATGGTATATGGGGCTTATGTTGCAGTATTTGTCTTAATATTATTGAATAGATTAATTCATGCAAAAAGTTTTTAAAAAACGCAGGCTAAAAACTATTAGCCTGCGAGTTTATAGCAGTTATCTAACAATAGGTGCGGCAACCCCAGCTGCCACATAGGGAATAACTTGCTTAATGACGCCAGCAATATCCACTTGGCGATCAAAATCATTTTGAGCAATATCAATTAAAGCATCACTAGACGACATGGTAAAAACAATGGTGCCCATAGTGAAATGTAAACGCCAAAACATTTCTTCCGCGTTTAATTCAGGATAAGCTCTCTGAACCGCTTGCGTAAAGTTAGTAAAAACACCTGGGTATTGGGTAGTAAGGAACCAACGTAAAAACCCCTGACTATCGGTATAGCCTCGGCCAAGCAACTGTAAAAAGGTACTAGTACCATTGTCTTTAAAGCTATTTAGGTGTAATAACGGCTCAAGAAAAGCAGAAAATACATCTATCAACGTCGGCTGTACTTCATTAATACAAAGTACATTCAGTGCTGACTCTAATCGTGGCGATAGCTCATTCATGTAACGAGACATAACCGCTTTGATTAATTCTTTTTTTGAACCAAAATGATAATTAACCGCGGCTAAATTTACCTCAGCTTGACTAGTTATCTCTCTTAACGATGTGCCGTTAAAGCCTTTATCAGCAAAAAGAACTTCTGCTGCATCTAAAATTTTACTCTTTGTACTCATACTATCTCTTACATATACCTTAATTCAAACACCTGTTTAAAATAGCTTACTTACTGTGATTAGGTCAAGAGTAATCCACTTAAGGTGTAGATTATTTTTTTTCTAAACAAAATTTGAACTATTTTTCATGAAAAACCTCAAAGTTTAGGTACATATACCCGTTACCATTCAAGATGCAGGCTTCAGAGTGCTTGAGCGATTTCAATTCAAGGCGCTGTGATGTAATAATGGTTACTCCCTTATAAATTTCATAGCAACGATGAGTGATATTGCTCAAGCCCTTCTTTGATGGGTTTAAAAGTCATTTAAGCTGCGTTATTAAATTAAAGAATGGAACAACCATTCTATAAACTTAATGCCTTGCCTAAATGGCTTTTAATTCCCACTGAAATCACGCACTTTGAATGATAACGGGTATACATGTACTTCCTGACTCAGTGGCCTGATCTGTCAATCTGCTCTGAGTCTTTTTTTTGGCTTAAAAGGGGTAAAAAAATCTTGTTTAATTCCCATAACAATACAAACTGTTACGGTTTCTATACAGTTAAAAACACCTCTTCAGGCTATTATAGTTTCACTCTCAAAGGTTAAGAGCGCCTAGCAAATTAGCTTAGAAGGTAACATTTATCTTTGAATGAGCCTTTTTACGCTAATAGCCACCTTTACAATAGCCATTGCAATACTGACATCTTTCAATATACTGACTTACCTTATAAGATATAAAATATAACTGGTTCGTATATGAAAAAATTTAACAAGACCTTCAAGCTTACAACACTTGCGATCGTTGTAGCGACCTCATTGTTTTCTTGTGCTCAGACAAACAAGAATGAAGAAAATACTGCTCAAGACTTACCCAAAACTTTAACCAGTCAAGATGCACAATCATTTTTAGATAAAGTTGCTACAGAAGCAGTCGATTTATCAGTATCAAATGCTCGAGCTGAGTGGATTTATTCAAATTTTATCACTGAAGATACATCGGCATTAGCTGCAGAAGCTAATCAAAAATCAACCGAAGCAAGTGTTAGGTTTGCCATGCAAGCAGCTGAATTTGATGCGATTGATGTCAACCCAACTCAGCGCCGCCAACTTGATTTCTTAAAACAATCAATCGTTATGCCAGCACCACAAGATTCAGAAAAATCAGCAGAGCTTGCAAAAATTGGTGCGGATCTGAATAGCCTTTACGGTAAGGGGAGTTATACCACTAAAGCAGGCATAAAACTAAGTCTTGGTAATATGACTTCAATCATGGCTGAATCTCGTGATTACAATGAGTTATTAGAGATGTGGCAAGGTTGGCGTGAAATCAGTCCACCTATGAAAGCGCTATATACTCGACAAGCAGAATTAGCCAATGAAGGTGCTAACGATTTAGGTTATAACGATTTAGGCGCAATGTGGCGATCAAACTATGATATGCCTGCCGATGAGTTTGCTAAAGAGTTGGATAGATTGTGGGGGCAAGTAAAGCCGCTATATGATGATTTACATTGTTATGTTCGTAGCGAACTTGGTAAGCATTATGGAGAAGATAAGGTTCCACAAGACCAACCGATTCCTGCTCATTTATTAGGTAATATGTGGGCACAAAGCTGGGGGAATATTTATCCTCTAGTCGCACCTGAAAATGCCGATCCAGGTTATGATATCACTAAGCAATTAGCCGCCCATAACTATGATGAAATAACAATGGTCAAAGGTGCTGAGAAGTTTTTCACCTCATTGGGATTTGATGCCTTACCAGAGACCTTTTGGACTCGTTCTTTATTTACCAACCCCGCAGACAGGGACGTAATTTGTCACGCTTCTGCATGGAATTTAGATGCCAAAGATGACTTACGTATTAAAATGTGTATTCAAAAAACAGGGGAAGAATTCTCAGTTATTCATCATGAGTTAGGTCATAACTTCTACCAGCGTGCCTATAAAGATCAACCGATATTCTTTCAAAATAGTGCCAACGATGGCTTTCATGAAGCCATTGGTGACACCATTGCCTTGTCAGTAACACCTAAGTATTTAAAAAAAATAGGCTTAATTGATAATATTCCTGATGAATCAAAAGATATTGGACTATTGATGAAGAAAGCCCTAGACAAGGTAGCTTTTATTCCATTTGGTTTACTGGTTGATCAATGGCGCTGGAAAGTTTACTCCGGTGAAATAACACCTGAAAACTATAATGAGGCTTGGTGGGAATTACGTGAGAAGTACCAAGGTGTTGCCGCACCGGTAGCGCGTGATGCTAATGCTTTTGATCCTGGAGCAAAATATCATGTTCCTGGGGGCGTTCCCTATAGCCGCTATTTCTTAGCACATATTCAACAGTTTGAATTCCATCGTGCACTTTGTGAAATATCAGGTAATACCGACTCAATTCACCGTTGTTCTATTTACAATAACAAAGATGCCGGTAAAGCGCTAAACACTATGTTAGCAATGGGCTCTAGCCAGCCTTGGCAGCAAGCTTATAAGGTACTTACTGGTAATGAACAAATGGATGCTACCGCTATTTTAGATTACTTTGCACCATTGCAAACTTGGTTAAAAAATAAAAACCAAGGTAAACAATGTGGTTTTTAATGCCAACCAAGGTTAACGTACGACGAAATTAACCCACAAAAGCCCTAACATTATTGATGTTAGGGCTTTTTAATTAATTCAATTGGTATAAGTCAGTTCCAATAACAGTAGTGTGATCAACAATTCGTTACTTACCAAAAATTTTTAGTGACTCTCCAGTGCTTTGCCTGCCAAATAAAAAACAGCTACAACATCAATGATGTGTGCTCTCTACAAAATTTTAATAAAACTGCAACAAAGTGAAGGTATAGTTTTAGACTGCACTAAAAGATAATAACAAGGAATAAAGCTTACATGCATTTTCTCGAAAAAGAACTTAGTTGGTTGTCTTTTAATCATAGAGTTTTACAAGAAGCACAAGATGAAAGTGTACCATTACTAGAGCGTTTACGATTCTTAGGCATCTATTCAAGTAATATGGACGAATTCTATCGAGTCAGGGTAGCTAGCGTACGTCGGAAAATATTATTATCGAATAATAAAAAGCAAAATAAACAGGCCTTAAATTTATTTAGTAAAATTCAAAACAAAGTAATTTCCTTGCAAATAATTTTTGACGAAACTTATCAATTACTATTACAGCAATTAGACGTAAACAACATCCACCTTATCAATGAAATACAACTATCAAATACACAAAAATCATGGTTAGAGCAGTATTTTAAAGATAAACTACGTCGTCATATTTTTCCGTTGATTTTAAACGATCAAACAACTTTAGCCGATCATATTAACGACGATGCTACCTATTTAATGGTATCTATGCGTAAAGAGCAACAGTATCAATATGCATTAGTTGAAGTACCCAGTAATAACGTGCCCCGCTTTGTTATATTGCCAAGCAGTAAGAGTGATGAAACTAAAAACGTCAGTATTATTTTACTCGACAATATTATTCGTCACTGTTTAACACAAATATTTAGTGGTTTTTTTGACTTTGACAGCATTAATGCCTATTCAATGAAGCTCACCCGTGATGCCGAATTTGATCTCAGTAATGAATTTAACCAAAGCTTATCAGAGCAGATGTCATCAAGCTTAAAGCAACGGATAAATGCTGAGCCGGTACGCTTAGTTTATGATAAAAAAATGCCACAAAACATGTTAGATACACTGAAGAAGCAATTTGCTATCACCTCCAATGAGGGCTTAATTTCAGGTGGACGCTACCATAGTTTTAAAGACTTTATTGAGTTTCCAAGTATTGGTGATAAGTCATTGGAGCATGAGAAGTTACCTTCGTTAGAGCAAGTTTACTTTACCCATTACAGCAATACTTTCACCGCCATAAAACAACGGGATATTCTGCTTTATTATCCCTATCATAAATTTTCTCATTTTACCGAATGGTTACGCCAAGCCGCTTATGATCCTAAGGTCAGTAAAATTGAAATATCACTTTATCGTGTTGCCAAAAAATCGCGGGTAATAGCCGCGCTTATTGAAGCGGTAAAGAATGGTAAAGAAGTCTCGGTAAATATTGAATTACGTGCCCGTTTTGATGAACAAGCTAACGTAAGCTGGGCCGAAGTACTGTCTAATGCAGGCGCCAATGTTACTTTTGGTATTTCAAGTTTAAAAGTACATGCGAAAATATGCTTAATCAGCCGAAAGGAAGACGGTAACTTAGTACGCTATGCTCATATTGGCACAGGAAATTTCCATGAAAAAAATGCCAAAATATATACTGATTTCAGTTTATTTACTTGCCAAAATGAAATTACCGAAGAAGTAGCACAAGTGTTTGAATTTATTAAATTCCCTTATATACAATTCACCTTTAAACACCTAATTGTTTCACCCATTAACACTCGTAGTGCGATAGAATATTTGATAGATCAGGAAATAAAGGCAGCCCAGCAGCAACAACGCAGTGGTATTACCCTCAAAGTAAATAATTTAGTTGATCATGGTTTGATCAATAAGCTTTATCAAGCAAGTAATGCCGGTGTACCAATAAAATTAATAATACGCGGCATTTGTTCATTAGTGACGGGTATTAGTAATCAAAGTGAGAATATAACAGCCATCAGCATAGTTGATCGTTATTTAGAGCATCCAAGAGTCACTATTTTTGAAAATAATGGTCAACCAAAGGTTTATATTTCCTCTGCCGATTGGATGAGCCGAAATTTAGAGCAACGGGTTGAGGTTACTTGCCCTATTTATGACCCCGCGGTAAAACAAAGTATTATTGATATTATTGATATTCAATTAAGTGATAATACTAAAGCAAGAACGCTAGATACCACACAAACGAACCAGTACCAATTTAGTCTGCACATTCCAAAAACACGTGCACAAGTTGCTATTTATCATTACCTTAAAAAACAACAACTGACAAAGATAACAGCATTTAGTCAGACTGAAAAAAAATTACAAATATGCCATGGATAAATATACCCCAACCAAAACCAATCATTTAGTTGCCATTGATTTAGGCTCGAATAGCTTTCATTTAATTATTGCCCGCGAACAAGATGGCTGTTTACAAATAGTACACCGACAAAAGCAAGCGGTTGGTCTGGCTAAAGGTTTAGACAAACTTAATTATTTGAGCACGCCAGCAATAACAAAGGCGATAGCGTGTTTACATGAATTTAATTTATCACTCGCTAATATTCCTAATAGTGCCATTCGTATTGTGGCAACTCAAGCGTTGCGCCAAGCCAATAATAGTCAACAATTTATTAACTTAGCAAAAAAAGTATTGCCCTATCCCATTGAGATAATTTCAGGAAAATTAGAAGCTGAACTTATCTATAAGGGCGTCGCCCATACTCAACCCCTACGAGGTAGTACCTTTATTATTGATATTGGTGGCGGTAGTACGGAATTAGTTGTCGGTGATAATTTTTCTACCTCACTTGTTGACAGTTTAACGATGGGCTGTATCAGCCTGCAACAAAAATTCTTTCTCAATGGTGAGATCACCGCGACCGCCATGCATGATGCGAAAAATTTTGCCATTAAACAACTAAGCGGTATTGCTGACCGTTATAGAGAATCAAACAGTAAAACCTTACTGGGTACTTCTGGCTCGATTAAAACCATAAGTCAGGTAATGCTTGAGCTATATGGTGATGATAAAATAACGGCAAAGCGCTTAAAAAGGTTAGTTAAACAACTCATTGGCTGGCAACATTGTAATAATATTCCACTGCGCTCTTTAGAAGACCCTAGGCGACCATTATTAGCAAGCGCAGTAGCGATATTATCCAGTTGCTTTAGCCAACTTGGCATTAAACACATGAAATTTAGCGCCGGTGGCCTACGAGAAGGCGTGTTATATGATTTAAGCCAATCACGTACAGATATCGATACCAGAGAAAGAACCATTCATAATTTAATGCGCTTACATCATATAGACCAAGCCTTTAGCCAACGAGTTCTGCAACAACTCACCTTAATAAATAAACAGCTAAAAAATACCACAGTTCAATTAAGTCGAGCTGAATTTATGCAGTTATGCTGGGCAGCACAACTGCATGAAATAGGGATAGCAATCAATTCGAAAAAACGCCAACATCACGGTGGCTATATTATTGAACACAGTGATATGCCAGGTTTTAGCGAGAGCGAGAAAAAGACTATTGTTTTATTAGTACGTAATCACCGCGCCCAAATTAAACTAAATGCCGGCGAACAAAGTCATTTAATTGCAACTAATCAGCGTACTCACTTATTGATACAACTATTACGTCTTGCCATTATCTTTACTCAGGGCCGTTTGCAGCCACAGAACACTCAAGTACAGCTATATCACCAGCATAACGCGCTGATCATTGCGCTAACAGGGCAACCTGAATTACAAAATAAGCTTAATAATGAAGTTGAAAAACAAGCTAGCGCTGGCTTAACGCTAACAATTGTAACAAACAACGAAGCACTGCCCGTTAACGTGATTTAAAGTACGACAAAGTGGTTAATTAAATCCGGAGTAAACTACCTAGGCATGTTATTTTATCTGACTAGCAATGTGATATTTTCTCAACTTCATCGCTATTTTGTTATGAGAAACCTTCAACCGTTGGGCGAGTTTACGCGTAGTTGGAAATAAAGGATAAAGCTGTGACAACAATTGTTTTTCAAAACCAGCTTGGGCGCTAGACCAATCTTTAATTGTTTGCTCTGTACTTACATCAATAGATGTTTCACTGTGTGCAGCAGTACTCACTTGAGAAAATTTTGTTAATGCTTGCTCAATTTCCTGCGCGTCAATAACCTCGGATGTATTTAATGCCACTACTGAAAACAACACATTTTGTAGCTGCCGAATATTGCCCGGCCAATGATAAGCTTGTAATAATAATAGCGCATCTGCTGTTAGCTTAAGTTGATCAATAGCTGGTTCAACAACTTGCTTAACCTGCTTTACTGCATTGTTGATAAAATAGCTAGCTAATAGCTGAATATCTCCTGTTCGCTCTCTTAACGCCGGCAAAGCTAAATTAAGTACGTTTACTCGATAGTATAGATCTTCTCTAAATAGTTTTTCGGTTATCAACTGTGCTAGGTTTTGATGACTTGCGCTAATAATTCTCACATTTGCATGTAACTCTTTGGTTCCTCCCACCCGACGATAAGAGAAGTCTTGTAAAAAACGCAGTAGTTTCGCTTGTAAATAAGTCGACATTTCGGCAATTTCGTCAAGAAAAATACTACCGCCTTCAGCCAACTCAATTAACCCAGGTTTTCCTGATTTTTTAGCCCCAGTAAAAGCACCAGCACTATAACCAAATAACTCACTCTCCAATAAGCTTTCAGGTAAAGCCGCGCAGTTAATCGCTAAAAAAGGCGCCTTAGCGCGATTACTCAATTGATGTAATGCTCTAGCGATGAGCTCTTTACCGGTGCCGGTTTCACCACTAATCAACACCGGTAAATCTAACTTAGCAAAACGAGCACTTTGCTCCTTCACCAACACAATGCTGGCTGAGTTACCAATTATGTTATCAAGACCTTGCTCTTGATGGGTTTGCATCAACGATAATTGCCGGCCAATCGCTTTCATAGAGCGTAAGGTGATCATAGCGCCCGTTACTTGCTTATGTTCACTAACAACAGGGGTAATATCGGCTAAATAGGTTTTACCGTTGAAAACCAATGAATGAGTGGTTGCTTTATCTGATAGTAGATTTTGATACTTTTGTTCAATAAACTTCTCAATGGGTAAGCCGGTAATAACATGTTCGTTGTTATTTTTCTGAATGAGTTTATGCGTTGCCGAGTTAACCGCAAGAATAATGCCTTGATTGCTGATATCAATGATGGGATCAGGTATGCGGTTGAGTAACGCCTGTAAATGATTTTCTCTTTGCTCTATTGGCAATAAAGCCACTTCGGTAATACTAATAATGCCTATAACGGCTCGTAAACTGTCACTAATATCTTGCAATGACAAAGAGTCATGATCTAAGTGTACAAAAGTATAACAAGCACTTACCTCAACCGCTTTTAAATTCCAAGACTGCTTGGCAAAGGCTGATAATATTTCTTGGCTGATCCCTATTCGATCAGTCGATTTAATTTCTAAACGCATACAACACCTTATTAACGATAACAGTATTTGTAATAATAATAGTACATGTAATAATAATGATACAATACCAATAAAATACCCGTTAAAACAAGTATTAAATGTGATTATCACTAGCCTATAAGGTTAACAGCATTAATAGTAAACATTACTTTCACTAACAAATATTACTATTCAAGATCTTTTTGTAATAAAAACAGTACAACCAACAAACCCTACACAGCGAAAAAAACAGCTACTCATTGATATTGTTAAGATTAAAAATAATGGCCGTCAAATTGCAGTAGTTTATGACACGTGTCTATCAATAATAGTAGAGAGAACAAATGTCTAACAATAAAAACAACACTCAACGTCAATCAATAGAAACACAAGCCATTCATGCGGGTCGCATTAATGATGAACAGTTTGGCTCATTAGCAACGCCGCTTTATCAAACATCTACCTTCATCTTTGATAGTGCTGAGCAAGGTGCTGAGCGTTTTGCTGGTGAAAGTGAAGGCTATATTTATACGCGCTTATGCAATCCAACCACACGCCAATTAGAAATGCGTGTCGCGGCAATGGAATGCACAGAAGATGCCGCCGCAACAGCGACAGGCATGGCTGCGGTGGCGGCGGCCTTATTAACCAATTTACAAGCGGGCGATCATATGATCTCTTCCAAAGCGGTTTATGGCTGTTCGTTTGCTTTAATGAATCATATGCTGAAGAAATTTGCCATTGAAGTGACCTTTGTTGACATGACCAAACCAGAAAATATCACTGCTGCTATTAAAGAAAATACTAAGTTGATTTTTTTAGAAACCCCTATTAACCCTAACTTAGTGGTACTTGATTTAGCGAAAATCTGTGCTATAGCCAAAAAACACCAATTGCTGTCAGTGGTTGATAATACCTTTTTAACACCAGTGCTACAGCAACCAGCAAAGTTTGGCGCAGATATTGTTGTACACAGCGCGACTAAGTATTTAAATGGTCATGGCGATGTTGTTGCAGGTATTGTTTGTGCTAGTAGCGAAATGATTAATGATATTAAAATGACTACCTTAAAAGACATTGGCGCGACCATAAGCCCGCATGACGCTTGGTTAATTTTACGTGGCATAAAAACCCTGCCGATTAGAATGGAACGTCATTGTAATAATGCCCAAAGCGTCGCCGAGTTTTTAGCACAGCATAAAGCCGTTACCCAAGTTTATTATCCGGGCTTAAAGTCTCATTGTGGTTATCAATTTATTGGCAAACAGATGAAAGCCGCCGGTGGCGTTATCGCTTTTGAACTCAATACCGATATAAAAGGTGGCGCTGATTTTATTAATAATATGGAATTATTTTCTATTGCGGTGAGTTTAGGCGATGCTGAATCACTGATTCAACATCCAGCTTCAATGACCCATTCACCATACACCCCTGAAGAGCGAGCTGACGCAGGAATTACTGATTCATTGATCAGAATATCGGTAGGATTAGAACATGTTGACGATATTATTGCCGATTTATCACAAGCACTAGCTAAAGTGTCGTTATCAACAATAAAAAAACTAGCAATGAAAAATTCTGATCATGCGGCTTAACGGTTAATATCAATACGCATAAATAGGAGAACGCTAGTATCATGTCTTTAGTTTACGGTTTTTTAGGGTGAAATAATATTTACCTAAAACCACCATTAATATACCACTAAGCACTACGGTAGCAGAAATAACCAGACGAATGGTAATTATTTCAGAGACAAAGACAACGCCACCTATTGCAGCAATTACCGGTACCGATAACTGAATAACTGCTGCTTGTGTTGAAGATAGGCCGCCAAGGGCGATATACCAGATTGTATAACCTACACCGGATGTTATCGCCCCTGATATTAACGCTAATACTATCCCTTCTGTTGAATAGCTGATGTTTTGCATACTAAAAACAGCTAATAGCGCAACAAAGGGGATGGTTCTTAAAAAGTTATACGTGGTGTCCATAAGCGGATTTTTGGAACTACGCCCTTTTAAGGTATAAATGCCCCATGATATTCCAGCGACTGTCATCAAGATGAAACCGTTAATTGAAGGCGTGGTAATATTTGGCAGCATGAGATAAATAAACCCGGTGAAAGCAATGAAAACTCCTGACCACTCAATAAGATGTAATCGCGTACCAGAAATCAGTGACAGCATAATCATGGTAATTTGAACAGAGCCAAATAGAATAAGTGCACCGGTACCAGTATCGACAGAAAGGTAAGCATAAGAAAATGTTATGGCATAGAGGAACAACATTAAACCTGCGGTCCAGCTGCCTTTAGATGATACCCCTTGGTTACTTCCTTTGATGCTTAAAATAATAAAAAGCGCAATAGCACCTGATACGAGTCGAATTACGGTAAAGCTTGACGCATCAATGGCGCCATTACCTAACGCTAAACGGCATAGTACCGAGTTGGCCGCGAAGGCAATTAACGCCAAACCGGTAAGTAAGCTTGTTTTTAATAAATACTTATTGTTCATATATGCCCATTTAAACTTAACGATATACTGGTTATTCACTATAATATTCGAGTGATTGAAGACAATAATTTACCTTTACACTTGATGGGTGTACAGCTTTATTTGTAGTACATATATCGTGTTTTTTTAGACGGTTTTTTGCTGAAACATGGTCGATAATGCCACAAAACGGACATTAACTGGTAAAGTCTGCACATTAATTCCGATTAGATTTTGTATTGATAACCCCTAAGTAAACAGACAAAAATAGTTGACTAAAATTAGCATCGAAAAAGTACAAGTCAACTATTTAGGGCCCGTTTAAGCTACTTGCTAAGCTTTATTCACTATAGACGGTGAAAATTTCCTTTCCTATATTCGCAATTGCTTTATTACGTTGAGCAAATGGTGCTTCGGTCTGAGTTAAATAAATACTTATAATTAGAGGTGTTCGTTTATCAGACCAAACAACAGCCGTAATTCCTCTAGAGCCATAACCACCAGAACCAGAACGGTCAGCAATCGACCAGTTTTCAGGAAGTACTTTTCGTAATAACTTACCTGTGACTTTATTATCTATCATCCATTGTTTTAATTGAGTCTTTGAAGCTTGAGATAATACATCACCAAATAATAATGTATGTAAACTTTTCACCATCGCATTGGGGGTCGTGGTATCTCTCTTATCGCCATCAAGTGCTTCATTTAAATCAGGTTCAATTCGATCCAATCGAGTAACCTCATCGCCAATAGAGCGCATAAACTGAGTTAAAGCTTTTGGTCCTTTGATTCCATTAAGCACTATATTGCTCGCCGTATTATCACTCATGATCATAGCCGCAGAGCATGCTTGCTTTAAGGACATTTTTTCACCAACGAGTTTTTTAGTTATCGGCGACCAATTAATAAGCGAATTTGTCGTTATAACCGTATAAGTATCAAAAGATTGAAGCCCTTTTTCAACATCAGCAAGTAACTTTGCACAGGCTAGTACTTTAAAAGTACTCATCAAAGGAAAGCTAGTATTGCCGTTATAGCTCCATAGTTTATTATCTGTGACATCATAAATAGATACGCCTATACGAGCACCAAGCTGATGTTCTTGTTCTTCAATTTTTTTTATTATCGTATTAGCATCCACACTAAAAACTAAGCTGATATTAATGAGTAAAGCTAACAGTAGAAAATGGTACTTAAAAGGGTAGGTTTTAAAACTAAATTTCATCAAAATATCATATTCATTTTTGATTGGTAAGGTTAACAGCTTCAAAGTAAATTTTTAAAGCTAATAAGTGGCTCTGTTTCATACGTTGAATAACTATTCCAGTTTGGCACTAACTATGCCACCCATAGTAACTATTACAGATGGCCTAACAAAAATATCAAATGAGGGTCAGTCCATTCCTGCCTGTTTTAATTTTCTCTTTATAGCGGCATCAAGTTGACCTTTTGTGATAGCTAAGTCCACTTCTAATGCTCGTCGCTCTTTTACTGAGTCTTTATCTTCTTTGTCTTGCAGCAGTTGAATTTTGACAGTTAGCTCGAGAACCTCCATGCCTAATTCACGAATTTCTCTATCTAAATCACTTTCATTGGTTTTATCTGAAGCGGCGGCTTCTTCTGCAGTTTTAACACCGTTTAAGCGACTGGCATCTATGCTTGTTTTGTCTTCATCTTTTTCTTTCGTTCCCGCTTCAGCTTCAGCTGATTTGGTTTTAGCTTCTTCAGACAAAGCAAGTTGGTCTGGTTGTAATTGTTTACTTTTGTCCGGAATAGTCGGTTGAACTTGTTGTGGGGTATCAACCATTGATGTGTTAGTGATTGGCACTGTCGTTGTTTGCGCTGAATGTAGAGTATCCGTGGCAGAAAATTGTATTGCTGTAACTGAAGTGTTTATGCTGTCCATGGTGACTTCCTTTGAGACCGAATACTAAATAATAATGGCTAATTGAAGCCTAATTATATCTTTAGATGCTCTTGTTCCCAAGTATTTTATAAGGGATTAAATACTATTAATTTTTTAGCTCACTTAGCGTATTATAATACTTCGTCGTAGGGTCGCTATCTCTTTTTTACCCTTTGTAGTGGCTTTATTTTCAGCTCAGCGAATACCTATTAAAATAAATGCTATCGTTAAAATGTTAAACTAAGCATCGCACCACCCTGGTTATTATTACGCACAGCCACTTTGATGTTATGAGCCAACATCACTTGCCTTGTCAGTACTAAACCCACACCAGAGCCTTCTTTTTTTGTGGTAAAAAAAGGTACAAGGGTTTGTGTTATATTTTTATCTCCAATGCCTTTGTCATTATCGGCAACGTCAATAACTACATGATCTGAACATCCTAATTATAGGTTTATTCAGACGAATAGGACTATATTCCCATCTCAGATGTATGTCATTCTACATCAATTAAATTTTTTGTAGTTAGAGCGGATTCATCAATGGTTAAAATAGCGGCAATTTTTTCGCCATTGCACGGGCTAAATTAAGCATTCCTATGAAAACAAAACAGGCATGTAAAGTAACAAAATAAAAAATAACCACCATCGCTGACAAAGCAAATTTCTCAGAATACAAGATATAAAAAATGGGTACTCCCCCTAGAATTACCCCCGCTAAAGCTGAAAGTTGAATACTTCTAATTAAGTGAATTATATTGAAGTTAGTGAGTCGCTTATCTTGATATAAAAAAAACAAGCAGTATAAAGCTAACGATCGGGATTAATAATAAATTAGCGAGATAAAGTGATTGATAAATAATAGCAGGCTTATTTTGTTGATTAGATTTCATGTTAATCTACCTACTGCAGTTACAAAAACGTGATTACAAAATATAAATAAAACCAATTACAAGTGGCAGCAACGTGACATAACCGAGTAATAAACGTCGCCAAAATTTAGGTGCTTGTGCAAGCTCCATAAAGATATCAATAATTTGCTGCCCCTTTAAAAAAACAATAAATAAAACACTAGCAATAAATAATGCTTTATTGTTAATAACTAGACCAATAAATGTAGAAATAACCGTTAACACCATCAGCCATAACCAGCTTAACGTGTTTTTCTTATTTGAGTTAATAATTTGCATAAATGTTAAATCACATAAATAAGTGGAAAGAGAATAATCCAAAGCATATCGACCATATGCCAATAACTAGCACCTGCTTCAAACCCTGTTATATTACTCGCGTTATATTCGTTTTTATTCGCTTTCACAGCAATAAAAGTAAGAATAACCATCCCTAACAATATATGCATTAAGTGAAAAAAGGTGATCATAAAATACAATGTAAAAAAAGTATTAGTTTCAATATCAATATTTTGTTCAAATAATGACATGTACTCCCACACTTTTACTGCAATATAAACACAGGCAACAAGTTTAGCTACTACCAATAATTTTGCTGACTTTTTACCATCGCCTGCATGCATTGCGTTTAGCGCTAAGGCAACAAAAAAACTACTGGTGATCAAGGTTAAGGTATTAATCAAGCCCAACATTTGATGTAGTTTAGCTTTTCCTTCAATAAATATTGCTGAATTTAATTGCTCTGATACGGCAAAGCCAATAAATAAAATGGCAAATACAGTTAACTCAGCTAAAATAAAAAACCACATGGCTAAATCGCCAGGTAAGCGTTTTTCTAATGTTTTTTCATTAGTTATGCCGATCAAAGTCAACTCTGCTTCACTATGTATTGAATGATTCAATTATTTACTCATCAAAATAAATTCTAGCTACATCCATTAACGCGTTAACTGTTTGTGGATCATCTGATAATGGCTCTGCTAAACAACAACGACACACATCTAATACATTCACACCTGAGCCAATCATCCGGGCTGCATAAATAAGTAATCGCGTTGAAGCAACTTCATCTAAATCATTTTGTTCCAGTTTACGTAACGCCCCTGCTAGCTCAACCAATTTAAAGGCTAAATGCGCATCTGCGCCAGCTTCTTTAATTAATATTTGCTGTTCAATTTCGGCACTAGGGTAGTCAAAACGTAAAGCAATAAAGCGTTGTCTAGTACTGGGTTTCATACCCTTTAATAAGTTTTGGTAACCTGGGTTATAAGAAACTACCAACATAAAACCAGGCGCTGCTTCAAGTAATTCACCCGTTCGTTCTAGGGGAAGAATACGTCTATCATCAGCTAGGGGGTGTAAAACAACGGTAGTATCTTTACGTGCTTCAACTACCTCATCTAAATAACAAATCCCCCCTTCTCTTACGGCTTTAGTTAATGGGCCATCTTGCCAATAAGTCCCTTGTGGTCCAATTAAATGTCGGCCAACTAAGTCAGCTGCAGTTAAATCATCATGACAGGAAACGGTATATAAAGGTTTATTTAACTTTTGAGCCATATAGGCAATAAAACGCGTTTTGCCACATCCCGTTGGGCCTTTTATTAAAACCGGTAATTGATGCTCAAAGGCATAATTGAACAAAGATACTTCATTATTTTGTTCTTGATAAAAAATTTCATTTGTTGACATGCTAACTTACTTAAATCCTATAAATTTCCTTGTGGATAAAATACCTTGCTAACAAGAAGAGTACAAACAACAAAGACCCTTTGTTTGATGAAGATCATTGAAAAGTGCTAAGTAATTTTTATCTTATAAATTATTTCATTTGGTATTACTTAGCTTTTTACTATTAAAGTAGAATAACTTTAGTTAAAATTAAATTATATCCAATATTAACTATTTCTAGCTTTATCAATTAAGGTTAAATATGCACGCAGTTTTTGAATACATCCCATTAATTATTTTCTTTGTAGTAAATAAATTTGCTGACATTTATTGGGCTACAGGCTCTTTAATAGCGACCTCTGCTTTACAAATTTTATATTACCTTATCAAAAAAGAAAAAGTACCGACCCGAAATTGGATATTTTTCGGCTTAATTGCCGTATTTGGTGGTCTTACAATATTTTTGCATGATGATGCTTTTATAAAGTGGAAAGTAACCATTATCAATGAATTATTTGCGATAGCGCTTATCGTGAGTTATTACGGCTTTAAGAAAAATTTAATTAAGCAATTTCTATCTGAATCATTAACCTTACCTGAGCCTGTTTGGGTTAAATTAAACCTTGCTTGGGCAGCTCTTTTTGCACTATTAGGAGTACTTAACTTATATGTTGCTTTTAATTATGATTTAGAAACCTGGGTTAACTTTAAAGTTTTTGGCTTAACTGGTTTAACACTCGTTTTTGCTATTGGCTCTATTTTTTCCTTATATAAATATCTTCCTCAAGAAACTGACGATGTAGCGGAGGTACTTGAAGACAGCATTGAAATTACCTCAAGTGTGATGACTGAGTCACCTGAAGATAAAAAATAATACTTTAGATGCCACCTTAAATAATACCTCAAATAATAATTGAAATAGGAAAATCCATGTTCTACCTAATTTATAGTGAAGATATTGATAACAGTTTAGAAAAACGTTTAGCCGTACGCGAACAACATTTAGCCCGTTTAACAAACTTACAAGATCAAGGGCGTTTATTAGTTGCAGGTCCTTGCCCTGCCATCGATAGTAATGATCCCGGCGCTGCCGGATTTACCGGCTCATTAATTATTGCTGAATTTGACAGCTTAACACAAGCACAAGCATGGGCTGATGTAGATCCCTATATTGCCGCAGGTGTTTATAAAAAAGTAACGGTTAAACCTTACAAAAAAGTACTACCTGCTTAGTCTTTTTAAGGTAAGTTGTTCAGCTAAGCTATTAATAATTTGAAATAACGTTACGAGTAAAATTAGATATAAAAATATGATAAAAAAAAACCTCTCTTTAACTGTATTTATTGTTAGCCAATTTTTACTGTCTGCACCCTCTTATGCACTAAAAACATTAGATAAATGTGTAAAGACAGAACAAACAACTGCTGAACTTTCTCGTTGTTTAGATGCTGTTAAAAATGTTGTCGATAGAGAGCTGCAAACTTGGGTTAATAATCATATTTTTAATCTTGAAGAAAAAGCGCTCATTACCGGGCGTTATTCCACATTAAAAATGTTTAAACGTTCACAAAGTAATTTTATTACTTTTCGAGATAATGACTGCCGTTGGCAGTACCTTGCCATTTCTCCAGATAAAGGCGCAGGTAATGCCTATAAAAAGTGTTATATACTATTAAGTAAATATCGCATAAAAGAGCTGAGCCAAATACAGTAACGTTAAGCTGACTGCGCTTGTTCGGCTTCTTTTACTACAGTGTCTTCATCACTTAATAATACTGCCAACCAACGTCCCTCTGGTGAGTTTTCAAAAGCAATTTTTAAAATCATCGTTAAAGGTACACTTAATAACATCCCTACTGTACCCAATAACCATCCCCAGAATATCAAAGATAAAAACACCACTAAGGTTGATAGACCTAAACCTTTACCTAAGTATCTGGGCTCAATCATATTACCCATCACCATATTGATAGCGACATAGCCTAAACCAATAAAACCTGCTTCACCTAAACCTAATTGCAATGCGGCTAACGTCACCGCAGGAATAGCAGCAATAATAGAGCCAATGTTAGGAATATAATTAAGTAAAAAAGCAAAAACTCCCCATAAAAGGAAGGAGTCTAAACCAAACGCCCATAACATTATCGACACCACAATACCGGTAGCAATACTAACCATAGTTTTAATGGCAATATAGTGATTCACCGACTCGAGAAAACGCTCAATTTGTTTCAGGCGCATTTCAGGATCATCTAAGGCAAAATGCAGCTTTAAAGGAAAAGACGACGCTTCAAATAACATAAAAACTACCGTCAATATGATCAAGAACAAATTGGCCATAACGGAGCCAAAGCCACTAAGCATATTTGCCGCCATTCCCATGGCGACAGCCGGATCAAAGTATTCCAATAAGATAGTGGAAGATATTTTTATATTATAACCAGATAAAAAAGTAGTTAGCCAAGTAAACTGCTCTTGTAATTGTAATCGGTATTGCGGAATTAATTGCGATAATTCATTTAACGAATTACCAACGAGCCCTGCTAAAGATAACGCTATGGTGACAAAAATACCGATGACTAAAATAACAGATATCGCTTTAGGAATTTTATACTCACTCGCTTTAGCCACCAGCGGATTACAGATAATAGCGATAAATAAAGACAACAAAAATGGCACCAGTATATTTGCGGCAGTTTTTATCCCTGCAAAAATGATAAAAATAGCCGCAATAGTCACAAAAACTTTGACTGTACTTGTTGTTTTAGCCGAAACGCCCATAAATGAAAGGTCCATAATTAAGTAATAGTTAATTTTCCAAGATTCCCACTTAAAACACAACAGGAATAAGCATTTTAGATTACATAGTTCGCCGAATTAAAGTAACACTCGACATATTTAGTAAACGCCAACAACTGAGCAAACCCACTATACCAACAAAACTTGCACCCGCAATAATACCTAATAACCAATACTCTAGATGAAAACTTGTTGGCATCTTAAATAAGTGACTTTGTAGCAAGTAAACGGTCAACTCCATGGCAACACTGGCCATTAATCCGGCAATAGCGCCTAAAGCAACAAACTCTAATAAAATACTATTACGTAACAATGCGCCCTTTGCGCCAATAGTTCTTAATATGGCAATTTCTCGTTCACGCTCTTCCATACTTGCTTGTACTTGGGCAACCAGTACTAAACAACTGGCAAAAACTACCAATACTAAAATAAACTCCACTGCTTTTGAGACTTGTTCGATAACTTTACGCAGTTGCGCGATCATGGCATCAACATCAATAACACTGATGGTTGGATATGCACTGAGAAATTGTTGTAACTTAATTTTTTTATCCACTGGCACATATAAAGATGAAATATAACTCGTGGGATAATCAGCCAACACTTGCGGGTTAAAAATCATATAGAAGTTAGGTTGCATCGATTGCCAATTAACTTCGCGGATACTGGTCACAGCAACAGTAATTATTTCACTGCCTAGCTGAAAAGTTAAACTGTCGCCTAGCTTTATGTCTAAACGTTTAGCGAGCGTTTTTTCAATCGATACTTGCGGTTTATTCGCATTCGCTAAATCATTTTGCCACCACTTACCTTGTACCACAGTATTTTCTTTAGGTATGTGCTCTCGCCAAGTTAGGTTTAGCTCTCGTCCAACCCCTTGACGGCCATTATCACTACCATCAGTTTGTTCTTTAGACACCTGCTTAGCTATTTTATCACTATTAATAGCGGTTAACCGACCACGAATTACGGCATAAAGATCGCTAGCCGCAATACCTTGTTGTTCAACAAATTGTTCAACACTGTTAACTTGGTTTTGGGCAATGTTAACTAAAAACAAGTTAGGGGTTTGATCGGGTAATTGCGCTTGCCATTCACTCAATAAAGCACTTCTAATGACAATAATCATCAAGAGTAACTTTATCGCAATAGTAAAACTAACCAATTGTACGCTGTTTGCTTGCGCCCTACGTTGTAAATTGGCTAATGCTAAATGCCATGATGCTCCCGCTTTAGTACCTATATTACGACTAAACGCCATCAATAAACGGCCAAAAACTAATAATACAGCCGCCACTATAATACCGCCAATGAGTAAGCTAACACTTAACATCAAATCGCCACTAAAAACGAATAACAATAACAGCAGTGCTAATAATGGTAGCAAAAATTGACCGACACGCCCCCTAAATGTTTGCTTGCTTAATTGTAGATCCCCCCCTCTAATAACCACTAACGCAGAGGTAGCTATCAATTCTTTTAACGGATTGATAGCAAAAGCTAGTGCACAAAGTAAACCGGTAAAAACCGCAATAATCAATGGGTAAAAGCCTAATGCTATTAACCCTAAAAAGCCAGTATCACTGGCGGGATCTATAGATAATTGTACAGGTAAATAATCTTTTATCGCATAAAACCCCAACTGCGCCAGTATATAACCAACAAGTAAGCCTAGTGCTATGCTAAAAACACTTAACAATGACCAATGTAAATAATACATTTTCCTAATATGGCTTAACGAGGCACCCATGGCTTTATATACCCCAACACTGCTTTGATGACGCTGAGCATAGCGCCTACTAGCAACTGAAACGGCAACTGCAGCCAAAATTATCCCTAACAAACTAGCAAGAGAGAGGTATTTTTCAGCTTTATTTAGCGCATTAGCCAATGGTGATTGCTTAGATTGAATATCATACCAACGCTGGCTATCATGCAGTTTTGGTGTAAGCCAAGCAGTTAACCCTTTAATTGCATCAACATCACCGGCAAATAAATATTTGTAAGTGAGCCTACTGCCTGGTTGCACTAGCTGAGTTTTATCAAGATCGGCAATATTAATAATTACCTTAGCGCCAGAGGTAAAAACACTAAAAGAAGCATCCGGAATTTGTTTGGCTATGGCTTTAATAACAAAACTACTTTCACCAATGTCAATAACATCGCCAATAGTTACCTTAAGTAAAGATAAAACCTTTTCTTCAATAAACACCGTGCCTACTTCAGGGGCATTTACCGCTGCTAACTCATTGGTATTGCTTGAGTAACTAACCAACAACTCCCCTCTTAATGGATAAGCATTGGACACTGCTTGAATTTCAACTAACGCCATCACATCACCGGCAAACACCATAGATGACATTAAAACTTGTTGAGCTTGCTTAATATTTAGCTGTTGGCTTTTTTTCGTTATCTCATCACGCGACAAGGCTGTTGCTGCAGTTGTTTGTGGTTGAAAAGCTATTTTTCTACTCGTCTGTAAAACACGATCAGCGGCAATAAAGCTGGTACTTTCGTTGAGCAGTGCTTGTTTAATTTTACCTGAAAAACCCGCTAAAGAAAAAACACTGGCAACACCCAGTACTATGGCTAACACTATGATAGTGAGTTCACCACGTTTTAGTTCATGTTTTAATAATCGTATTGACTGTTTTGCCCAGTTAGCGATAGAAAAATTCATATTGTCTCTGCTTGCGCTATTTTCGTATCAGCACTTAATTGTTCAGTATTAGCATCGCACCAGTAGTGGTCATTGATTAATCGACCACCTTGCATTTCCACCTGGCGTTGGCAACGTTGAGCTAATGTTAAATCATGGGTAACTAGCACCAAGGTGGTGCCAAATTGCTTATTTAGATCAAACAATAAATCAGCAATATGGGTTGAGGTCTTGTTGTCTAAATTTCCGGTCGGCTCATCAGCAAATAAAACATCGGGTTTAGTAATAAAGGCGCGAGCAATCGCTACCCTTTGTTGTTCGCCGCCAGATAGCTGTGCAGGAAAATGGTTAGCACGCTCAGTTAATCCTACTTGTGCTAATAAATCTAATGCCAATTGTTTAGCGTTATCATCATTGGCTAGCTCTGCAGGTAACATCACGTTTTCTAATGCCGTTAAACTACTGATCAACAGAAACTGCTGAAAAATAAAACCAACATGATCTGCCCTTACTTGGCTTCGTTGCTCTTCATTTAATTGATGCAAGGGTTTGTTTTTCAGATAAACTTCACCACTAGAAGGTAAATCTAAACCTGCTAAGATAGACAGCAAGGTAGTTTTGCCTGCGCCTGATGAGCCAACTATTGCAATGGTTTGTCCTTTTGATACCGCTAAATTTATGTCTTGTAGTAAAGTTAACTGCTTATTTTCCAGCATAACAACTTTTGCAAGTGATTGGGTTTTAAGAATAATTTCGGAATTTAATTTCATGATAAAAAAGTCGTTCTTTCGTTTATTGATGCTGATTATAACTAGCATTGGGTTGTTTTTTACATATTCAAGCCAAGCCAGTGACAATCAGATCAGTGAGCCGCGCTCTATTTTAATACTAGGTGATAGCCTAAGTGCAAGCTTTGGTATGAAAGAAAATCAAGGTTGGGTATACCAACTAAATCAACAGTTACAACAACAAAAATCGCCTTACACCTTGATTAATGCCAGTATCAGCGGTGAGACTACAGCTGGCGGTTTAACTCGCTTACCGCGAGTTTTAGCTAAACAAAATATTGATTATTTATTAATAGAATTAGGCGGAAATGATGGTTTGCGAGGCTTTCCTCCGGCACTAATTGAAAACAACTTGTTACAAATTATTCAATTAGCACAGCAAAAAGGTATCAAGGTATTATTAATGGATATAAAAATTCCCCCTAACTACGGTACGCGGTATAATAAGCTTTTTAATCAGACATTTACTAAAGTAGCTACCCTAAAAAACATTCGTTTATTACCCTTTTTTATGGAGCCTATTGCAATAAAACCTGAGTTGATGCAAGTAGACGGTATCCATCCCAATATTACTGCACAACCACTTATCGTCACATTTATGAAACAACAACTAGATTTATTAATAACATTACCGTTAAATCAATAAAGAAAATCTTTTAGTCAGAGGAAAATTAACACTATTATGGAATTTACTTGGGTTTTTTTCGCTTTTATCTGTGGCCTTGGTGCCAAAACCATTAATCTCCCCCCTTCTATCGGATTCTTAATTGCAGGTTTTGCCTTAAATTTTTTAGGTTATCAAGCCGATGACAGCCTAACTACCCTCAGTAATTTAGGTATAACATTAATGTTATTCACCATTGGTTTAAAGCTTAATGTAAAAAGCTTATTTAAAAATGAAGTTTGGCTAGCAAGTTCATTACATACCATACTCTGGCTAGTTATTACGGTTGCTATTACCAAATTATTTGCCCTGTTAGCGATTAGCTATTTCACAGAGCTAGATTTAATAACAGCGACACTAATTGCCTTTGCTTTAAGCTTTAGTAGCACGGTCTGTGTAATAAAATTACTAGAAGAAAGCGGCGAAATGCGAACCCGTCATGGAAAAATAGCGGTGGGTATACTTGTCATTCAAGATATCGTTGCCGTAACATTTTTGGTTTTTGCTACTGGTAAGGTTCCGTCCGTTTGGGCATTTGCTTTACTGGCATTATTTTTGATTAAACCACTCATTAACAAAATAATTGACCAAGTAGGGCATGGTGAGTTAATTCCTCTTATGGGATTTTTTATCGCCCTTGGCAGCTATGAGTTATTTGAATTAGTTAATATTAAAGGTGATTTAGGTGCCTTGTTAATGGGCATGTTTTTATCCTCTAACCCTAAATCTACCGAAATAAACAAATCATTAATGAGTTTTAAAGACTTATTTTTAATTGGTTTCTTTTTATCGATTGGCTTTAGCGCGATTCCAACACTACAGATGTTAGGGCTAGCGGTTTTATTAGTGCTAATTATACCGTTCAAATTTGTGCTGTTTTATGCGTTATTAAGCTTATTAAAGATCCGCTGTAGAACGGCTTACTTAAGCGCGTTAGCGTTGAGTAATTTTAGTGAATTTGGCTTAATCGTCGCTGCTATCAGTGTTGCTAATGGCTGGTTGAGTAATGAATGGTTAGTGATTTTAGCGCTAGCGGTCTCCATGTCGTTCGTTATTACTAATGTACTGTATCGCTTTGCTCATAGTTACTTTGCTCAACATAAGGCCGTTTTTCATCGTTTTGAGCGTAAAGAAATTTTAGCTGAAGATACTTTCTGTCAACCAAGTCAGTCTCCTATCGTTATTATAGGTCTGGGCCGTGTTGGTATGGGCGCATACAGAGCTATAAGCGAGCACGGTAATAAGCTCGCTTGGGGATTAGATGTAGAGGCTGAAAAAGTCGCTTGGTTGAGAGAACAAGGTGTGCACGCCTATTATGGTGATGCCGAAGATGCCTTTTTTTGGGAATGAATAGACATGTCTAAGCTAGAGCTGGTGTTACTGGCACTACCCAATGTTATCGACAGTATGAGTATTACTGAACAATTAAGAAGCGCAAACTATCAAGGAAAAATAGCCGCAATTGCTCGCTATGATGATGAACGCACTCAGCTAGAAAAATTAGGGGTTGATAAAGTGTTCAACTTTTACAGTGAAGCGGGTGTTGGTTTTGCTGATGAAAGTATGGCGTTAATTGAAGTAAAAAATACATAAATAATTTTGAAATCAAACCGATAAAAAAGCTCTGTGAATAATTCGCATTTATAAAAACTTGCACTACACTTACTGCAAGAAACAAAATGGTGATTATCACCTTGGCGTTTCTCTCTCTATAGCAATATAGAAAATGCTCGCAGTGTTTTGATATATTAACAGCGCACGGCTCAAACCCCTTTGAGCCTTCCTTTGGGCCCAAACCTATGTGTTTGGGCTTTTTTTATTGGGTAATTTAAAACAACTTACTTATAAACTAAAAAGTCGATTAAAATTGTCGGTAGACAATTTAGCAATAGTGTCAATAGACTGCCCACGAATGCTCGCTAAATGTTTAGCAACTTCAACAACATAAGCCGGTTGATTTTCTTTACCTCGATGTGGCACTGGCGCAAGATATGGCGCGTCAGTTTCAATAAGAAATTTATCATCAGGAACGAGTTTAGCGACTTCTCTTAATGCGCTAGCATTTTTAAAAGTAACAATACCAGAAAAGGAAATATAGAAACCTAAATCAATTGCTTGTTTTGCCATATCCCAACTTTCAGTAAAACAATGTAAAATTCCACCCACAGCATCAGCACCTTCCGAGCGCAACATAGCTAAAGTATCTTCTTGGGCATCTCGGGTATGAATAATTAACGGCTTATTCAGTTCTTTGGCAACAACAATGTGCTTTTTAAACGAGTCTAACTGTAGGCTCTTTGTTTCAGGCGCATAATAATAATCCAAACCAGTTTCACCAATAGCAATTACTGATGGATTGTCTGACAACAACCTTAGCTGCTCGATGTTTACTTCATCTTCTTGATTAAGAGGATGCATGCCACATGAAAGTAGAACATTCTTAAAACTTTTAGTTTTCTCCACCATGGCCGGAAAATCTTGCAAGGTTACACTAACACACAAAAGTTTATCTACTTTTGCATCACTTGCCGCTTGCACCACATTAGCTAAATCATCGTTATAAAGGGATAAATTTAATCGATCTAAATGGCAATGAGAATCAATAAACAACAGAAAACTCCACAGGTAAGTTGAAATATAAGAAAAGGATAGTCAAAGCACAAAAAGAGCGCGTTGACTGAATAAGATCACATCGTTAATGTCGGCTCAGATGAGCTTAATTGCCGAGCAATAGCTTGTTCGATTTGATGGCGTATTTTATCTGGATCATCAATAAAGCTAACACCAATACCAGCAGGCGTTCCATTTTGAGCGCCCGTTGGCGTGATCCAACACACTTCTCCTTTGATAATTGATGGCTCTAAAGAATCAGGCAGCAATACATTTAGCTCAACTTCTGAGCCTAAGTCATAGGGCTCAGCAGTTCGAATAAACAGACCCCCCTCTTTTAAAAAAGGCATATAGGAGACATATAAATCATGCTCAGACTGAAATTCGATATTAATGGGGATCAAGCTGACTCTCCTGCTCTCGATCTAATACAAAGCTGATACTACTAAACTGAAAGATAACCATTCACTTCAATTTGATTTTGCTCAACCACATCACTCATTGACATTATAAGCTGTTCGCAAACAAATTGTTTATTTGCCTGCGTATAAGATTTTATTACTTTACACGCATTAATGATAACTTTATAGAGATTATTAAGCAGCTGTGTATTTAGTGTTTGTTTGTGTTCGTTATCATTACTACCAAGGAAATGTTGACGGAGTAAACTGACAGTAATTTGTTCTAACCATCGCAGTGCATGTTCATTATTGAGCAAGTATTGTAATAACTGAGATTCCCCTTGCTGATAACAAAGGTAATTTATATAGCAGTCTTTAAAAGCTTGAAACGCTTCATTAATTGCTTCATTAGTTAGCTCAGGTAATTGGGTTAAATTAACAAAAGCTTCATTATTTAAAAAACGAGGGCCAACATTAAGTGTTTGTCTCTGTATACCTTGTTCTTTTAATTGTGAGACTAACGCCTCACCAACGGCAGGTCTAATGTTAAGGACGCGACAACGACTAATGATGGTTGGTAGTAACATTTCTATATCATTTGTTAATAAAATAATAACGCTATTATCACTAGGCTCTTCCAAGGTTTTAAGTAACGCGTTCATCGCTGCTTGAGTCATGGTTTGAGCATGTTCAATTAAGACGGTTTTAAATTGCCCTAAATAGGCAGTTTTTTGTAAAAAGCTATTTGCATGACGAATTTCATCAACACCTAAGCTATGTTTTTCAGCAACAAGATTAAGGTGATCGGGGTAAGTATTACTCTTTAGTAATAAGCATGATTTACAATTACCACAACCTCGCCTGCTCACCACTTTATTTTCAACTGATTGAACCGGCTGTTTACACGTCAGTAACTTTACTAGCCATTGCGCTAATTCAAGTTTTCCGGAGCCAGCAACACCACTAATTAAAATAGCGTGCGGCAAGGTAGCATTGTTAAATTGTTGGCTGAGTAGCTGTTGATGTGCGAATAACCATGATTTCATGTTAAGCCTGTATTTCCTGTTATTGCAGTTTTAAGTCAACTGACTTTCAAGTAATGAATCAATAATGTTAATCACATCAGACAAAACATCTTCTTTAGATTGTGCGGCGTCAATGATCTCAAACTTTTCTGGACACTGCTCTGCTTGTTTTAAATAACCCTCTCTCGCTTTTGCTAAGAAGTCAGATTTTTCATCTTCTAAACGGTCAAGTCCTTCACCTCGGCTGATAACTCTTTTTAGTCCTTCTTCGGGATCTAAATCTAAAATAATATTTTTATCCGCTGTAAATCCGTCAAGCGCTAAATCATTTATTTTCACTATTGTATCTAAATCAATACCTCTAGCAAAATGTTGAAAGCTAAAAGTTGCCGCATCAAATCTGTCTGAAATAACAATTTTACCTTGTGCTAAAGCAGGGATTATTTTTTCTTTAACGTGTTGAGCACGCCCTGCCCCAAACAGCATTAACTCAGTCATGTAACACATTTCAGGCGTCGAGGCATCTAAAATTACCTCTCTTATTTTTTCACCAATAGGCGTACCTCCAGGCTCTCTTGTTAACAGAACATCAAAACCTTTCAAGGTCAGGTATTTTTCAACGCTCTTAATAACCGTTGTTTTGCCAGCACCATTGCTACCGTCAAAAACAAGCATAAAACCTTTTTTCATATTATCTCTCGTTATTCTAATCTATGAATATAAATAATTATTTTTTATTTCTTTGTCTTGCCAAAAATTTCCTCACGGCAATATTGTGTTCAGTGAGCGTTTTGCTAAATACATGTTTGCCATTACCTTGACTAACAAAATAGAAATAGTCACTCGTTGCTGGGTTTAATGCCGCTTTGATAGCAGATATTCCCGGCATTGCAATAGGTGTGGGGGGTAATCCATTTATTCGATAAGTATTGTAAGCCGTTTTTTCTCGTAGATGGGCGCGGGTAATATCCCCTTGGTAACGATCACCTAAACCATAAATTACCGTTGGATCCGTTTGCAAACGCATTTTTTTCGCCAGTCGGTTAATAAAAACCGAAGCGATTAATGGTTGTTCAGCTAAGTAACTGGTTTCTTTTTCTATTATTGACGCCATGATTAACGCTTGGTAGGCGTTTTTATAGGGTAATCCTTTCGCTCTTTGTTGCCATAACGGTGCGAGTTTCTGTTGCATAACGGCATGAGCACGCGTTAATAAGTCAATATCTAAGGTGCCCTGAGTAAAAGCGTACGTTTCTGGAAAAAACCAACCTTCTGGATTATTTGCTTTGATATTTAAGCGTTGGCTTATTTCCTCAACGGTTAGTGTCGACAAGCTATGGGATAAACGCGGCTGTTGTTGTATTTTTTCTAACCAGTCCTTAAAAGTTGAGCCCTCAATAAAAGTCATGCTAAATTGGTATTCTTTGCCAGTAGAAACATGTTCAAGTAAAGCCCTTAACGTAATATCTGGCGTTAATTGATACGTTCCGGCTTTTATTTTTACTTTGTCAGGGTTTAAACGAGCGTAACTTTTTAACCAAAACCTATTGGCTAACCAACCTTTATTAACTAATATTTTTGCAAATGAAGCAACCGAAGTACCTTTTTTAACTGTCAGTAGCTGTGCATTTTGCAACGGTAATTTTTTATTCAACTGCTTTTCAAGCAAAGCAAAGAAAGTGATAATAATGATTAAGCAACAAAGAAAAAAAACTAACCAGTACTTTTTTAAATAGACTTATTTTAGCTAGGTTACTACTCATGATGCCGCTGTTACTTTTGGAATAATCACGTTACGTAGGCGCTGAGGTAGGATTATTGATAAATTTTGACCATTATAACTTTTAACCGGCATCACTCCCATCACACAATTACAAATAAACATCGCTGGCGAACTTGCCAACTCAGTTAATGTTACTTTTTTAATTAAGGTATCCGGATATTTTTGTAAAATAGTTTGTCGCATAATGCCATTAACACCACTACTGGTTATCTCAGGTGTACAAAGCTTGCCATTAAGCCAAAAAAACAAATTAGCGCTAGTCGCTTCAATTACTTCATCATTAAGATTGGTGACCACTAAATCATCTTCTTTGGTGTTAGCAAGTTCCTGGCGCAAAAGCACTTGTTCAAGGCGGTTAAGGTGTTTTAATCCACTAAGCATAGGATTGATGCCAATTTGTTGTTTACTATTTCCTAGTGTAATCCCCGCTCTAGCAAGTTCATCATAATGCTTAGGGTAATCATACACCATAATGATAAGGTCACTCTTTGGCTCAGTAGAGCGAGCATAACCTCGTCCACCAGTACTAGCAGTGATGATAACTTTGAGTACCGCTAAATTATATTGCTTAGCAACTTGGCTTAATTGCTCAGTTAATTCAACCTTGTTTGGCGCAAATAAAGCTAACTTTTTACAACCTAAAAGTAAACGTTGAATATGTAAGGATAAATACTGCACCCTGCCATCAAAAATTTTAGCGGTAGTAAATAAACCATCGCCATAGGCTAGACCACGATTTTCAATATCGATTTGATTCTGTTCTATGCCATTAACCAAGCAAAATTTCATATATTGAAAGTTACCTTAAAAAACTAGCTCTTTGCCATCAGGACAATTTCTCCTGCATTGTCTAACAAGTTACATCGCTGTAACGACATGGCACCACGACATACCGTTCGTCCTGAACATACACGCTCTTTGCCATCCATGGCACCGCGACATACCGTTCGTCCTGAACATAAAAGCCTGAACACTTTGCAAAGATGCTAAATATTCAGGCTTAATCAATTGATTTCAAGTTTTTAATAGTGACTAATTAAACTTTTTTGAAGATTAGTGAACCATTAGTGCCACCAAAACCAAATGAATTACATAGCACATAATCTAATTTTACATCACGAGCAGTACCGGCAATATAATCTAAGTCACAGCCTTCATCAGGGTTATCCAAGTTTATAGTGGGAGGAACAACACCATGTATCAATGATTGAATACTAAAGATACTTTCAATAGCACCCGCAGCACCTAATAAGTGACCTGTCATTGATTTTGTTGAGCCCATTAACACTTTATATGCATCATCACCAAAAACAGATTTCACTGCATTGGTTTCAGCAATATCACCCGCAGGGGTCGATGTTCCGTGAGCATTAATATAACCAACTTTACTCACATCAATTTTTGCATCATTAAATGCATTGACCATAGCACGCGCTGCACCCGCACCATCTGCTGGTGGTGAGGTCATATGATAAGCATCGCCACTCATACCAAAGCCAATTAACTCAGCATAAATTTTTGCGCCTCGAGCTTTAGCATGTTCATATACTTCAACCACGACTACACCCGCACCATCACCCAGAACAAAACCATCACGGTCTTTATCCCATGGACGAGAAGCCGCTTGAGGGTCATCATTTCGTCTTGATAATGCTCTAGCAGCTCCAAAGCCGCCCATACCTAGCGTAGTTGACGCTTTTTCTGCTCCACCGGCTAACATAACGTCTGCATCGCCGTAAGCAATCATACGCGCAGCATGACCAATATTATGCACACCACTAGTACAAGCGGTTGTAATAGCTATGTTTGGTCCTTGTAAGCCAAACATAATTGATAAATGACCAGAAATCATATTAATAATGGTTGAAGGCACAAAAAATGGAGATAGTTTTCTTGGGCTCGATGCTTTGAGCATTTTATCGTAATTGTGCTCAATTAAGCCTAAGCCGCCAATGCCTGAACCGACTGCAACACCTATTCGAGGAGCATTTTCATCAGTAACTTCTATGCCGGAGTCTTTAATGGCTTGTACACCCGCAGCAACACCGTATTGAATAAAAAGATCCATTTTTTTGGCTTCTTTTCTTTCCATATAATCTTGTGCGTCGAAATTTTTAACTAAACCGGCAAATTTAGTGGTGTACTCTGAAGTATCAAAATGTTCAATATTACTGATACCGCTTTTACCAAGCAGTAAATTATCCCAAGTTGTCTCTGGTGTATTGCCTAATGGGCTAAGCATACCAAGGCCGGTAACTACAACTCGTCTCATCGTTTTTCTACCTTTTAAAATAAAATAGGGATACAAAAAAAGCGGTTACTTAATTAGTAAGTACACCGCTTTTTAATTTTATTCATGCGCGCTTTAAAACGCGCTTAACAATTACTGGTTAGCAGTAACGTAGTCAACTGCAGCTTGAACTGTAGTGATTTTTTCAGCTTCTTCGTCAGGAATTTCGGTATCAAATTCTTCTTCTAACGCCATTACTAGTTCTACTGTATCTAATGAATCAGCACCTAAGTCATCAACAAATGATGAATTAATTTTAACTTCTGCTTCACTAACACCTAATTGTTCAATAGTGATTTTTTTTACGCGTTCTTCGATAGTACTCATTATTTTTCCTTTACTTACTGAAAGTGCAATTTTTCAAATTGTGTGTAGTGTATTCGCCAACAGCTTTCCATGCAAGCCTATAGCTTTACTTTTTTTTGTGGTCTAACCTGTTGACGCGATAAAATTTATAAAAAAAACATCGTAAACCCTTTAAAATTAAGACTTACACCATATACATACCACCGTTAACATGAATTGTTTCTCCAGTGATATAAGCGGCTGCATCTGACGCTAAAAAGGCAACTGTACTGGCAATTTCTTCTGGTTTACCTAAACGGTTAGCAGGAACTTGTGCGAAAATACCTTCTTTTTGTTCATCCGTTAACATTTGAGTCATATCAGTATCAATAAAACCAGGAGCAACAGTATTAACGGTAATGCCACGAGAGCCAATTTCACGTGCTAGTGATTTGGTAAAACCTAATAAACCCGCTTTTGCCGTAGCGTAGTTAACCTGACCGGCATTTCCCATTGAACCAACAACAGAGCCAATATTAATAATTCGGCCATAACGTTTTTTCATCATAGGACGAATGACTGCTTTACTTACCTTAAAAACAGAGGTTAAGTTAGTATTAATAATATCTTGCCATTCATCGTCTTTCATTCGCATAAACAAGTTATCACGGGTAATACCCGCATTGTTAACCAAGATATCAATAGCGCCATGAACTTCTTTAATTGCCACAAACATTGCCGCGATAGAATCATCACTGGTGACATTTAATACTAAACCCATACCTTTTACCGGACCAGAGGCTAAATGTTCTGAAATTTTATCTGCGCCATGCTCTGAAGTAGCAGTACCAATAACCGTAGCACCTAAAGCTTGTAATTGTGTCGCAATCGCTTTACCAATACCACGACTTGCACCAGTAACTAATGCAACTTTTCCTGTTAATGAAAACATATTATTTCCTATTTATTCTTAATTGTTAACCTAGCTTGCTTGCGTAAGCTCTTTTGCTTTATTTAATGTGTCAGCTGAATTGAATGAAACACAAGTGATTGCTTTATTAATGCGTTTGGCTAAACCTTGTAATACTTTACCCGGTCCCACTTCAACCATTTGAATTATCCCTTGTTCGCCAAGTGCCGTGATTGTTTCACTCCAGCGAACAGGACTGTATAATTGTTTAATTAAAGCCGCTTTGATGGCCTCACTACTTGTTTCAATACTAACGTCAACATTATTAACTACATTAATATTTGGTTTGTTGAATGTTATTTGTTCAAGATAGACTGCTAATTGTTGCGCGGCATCTGTCATTAACGCACAATGAGACGGTACACTCACAGGTAAAGGTAAGACACGTTTTGCACCGGCTTCTTTACAAAGCTTACCGGCACGTGCAACCGCGGCTTTATGGCCAGCAATTACGACTTGTCCGGGGGAATTAAAATTAACCGCTGCCACCACATCATCCTTTTGGGATTTAGCACAAGCATCAATAATCGCCTGATTATCTAAGCCTATAACAGCTGCCATGGCACCAACACCAGCAGGAACACAAGCTTGCATATATTCGCCGCGTTTCTCTACTAATTTAACCCCTTGGGCTAATGTAAAGACACCCGCACAAACCAACGCTGAATATTCACCTAAACTATGACCGGCAAAAACACTTGGTATCACATCAGATTCAGCTTGCCAAACCCGCCATAAAGCAACACTAGCGGTTAACAGTGCAGGTTGAGTAAAGTTAGTTTGATTAAGTTGCTCTGCAGGCCCTTGGCTAACTAACTGCCATAAGTCATAACCCAATGCGTCTGACGCTTCTTTAAAAGTTTGCTGAACAATATCGTTTTGTGCAAAGTCACTCAGCATTGCAACTACTTGAGAGCCTTGACCGGGAAATATAAAGGCTAACTTACCTTGAAAAGATAGATTTTGCATATTTTTTACTCTATTTTACTTATTTATAAGTGAATTTTACGGGGGGGATAGCCCTTGCTCTAATGAGTTTTTAATTTTTGTTGGTACTTGTCGCTCTACCTCTTTAACTGCTTCCATAATGGCGGAATAAAAAGCAGTCGAATTAGCGTTTCCATGACTCTTAACAACTATACCGCGCAATCCTATCAAACTTGCACCGTTATACTGGTCGGGGTTCACCGATTTAAACAGCTTTTTTAAGCTAGGTTTAAAAACAGCCGCAATTAACTTAACTAACAGGTTTTGACTAAAAAGTGCTTCTGACTTTTTATAGACTAAACGTGCTACCCCTTCACAGGTTTTAAGCGCAACATTACCAACAAAGCCATCACAAACAATAACATCTGCCTTATTAGAAAAAATATCAGACCCCTCAATAAAGCCTACATAATTGATATCCTTATTGGTAGATAATTCAAGTGCTGCCTGTTTGATATGATCGCTGCCTTTAATCGCTTCTTCACCCATATTTAGCAACGCGATACGTGGATTTTTGATACCGTCCACTTGTGCAGCCATCACCGAACCCATGACGCCAAACTGATACAAAACATGTGAGTCACAAAAAACATTGGCACCTAAATCTAACATAAAAACATGTTTGTCATTATCATGGGTAGGCAAAGAAGAAATCAACGCTGGTCGCTCAACACCGGGCAGTGTTTTTAAAACAAAATGCGCCATAGAAAATAAAGCACCAGTATTACCAGCACTAACGCATGCTTGTGCTTTACCTTCATGCACTAAATCTAGTGTTTTACGCATAGATGAATTTTTTTTGGTGCGTAAGGCAAAAGCAGGTTTTTCATCCATCGCCACCACTTCTGTCGTTGGAAATATAGATAGCTGTTTATGTTGGACTAAATCTTGTTGAGTAATATTTAAGCGAGCAAGTTCTGTTGTAATGATATTTACATCACCACAAAGAATGAGGTGCAAATTCGGCAGACTTTTTATTGCCATTATTGCAGAGGGGATCGTTACAAGGGGGCCTTGATCGCCCCCCATAACATCTAACGCTAAGGTTAGTTTATTGATACTATTCAAGCGTAAATATATTAGCTTTAAATAGGTTGCTTAAAGTAATAACGCTTACTTAGCGATTACTTTAACGCCTTTGTAAAAACCATCAGCTGTTATATGGTGACGACGATGCATTTCACCTGAAACTGGATCTACTGATAAATTTTCTGCTGTTATAGCATCATGTGAACGGCGCATGCCACGTCTTGAACGAGACTTTTTGCTTTTTTGAACTGCCATGAGTTACTCCTAAATCGGTTATAAGTTAAATTGCTAAATACATTTTAACTATTTAAGTTGTTTTAATACTTCAAATGGATTCGGTTTCTCAAGCTCTTCAGGCAATTCACCCCAAATACTGTCAGCATCAGCTGAACAGTCTTCGATGTCATGCCGTGGAATTAATGGAGTAATGAGCATAAACTCTTCTTCCACTAGCTCTCGCAAGTTTACTTCACCATCTTCATTTAATTCTATTACGTCATAATATGACGGAATTTTTTCAGCTGCTTCTTCATTTTTTGCCGGACTAAAAGTAAACTCTACTTCAAATTTATGGTCAAAAAGTTCATTACACCGCTGACAAGTTAATGCAACTAATGTAGAAGCTGTACCTGACATTACTGCCAAGCCACGTTCATCCACATTAAACTTAACACTAACTTGAACATGCTCGCTACGTTTTTCACAGTTAGCTAGCAGCCTAGTCATATCCGATAGCTTAAAGACGCCTTCGCACACAAGCCTGCGCTGTGCACTACGAGATGGACTAATCGTTATTGGAAGTTTAAGATTTTGCATAATGGCGCGCATAATAAAGCCCCTTAGGGCAAGTGTCAAAAGAAAATTTGTTTATTTTGTTTAAAAACTAAAGATTGTCCTTATAATAGCACTAATAGATTATTTTTTGACTAAAGCTGGTTAACTTTCAAACTTCGCGGCTTTTTATTAAATCAAAACAACCCTTTCAGGATTTATATGAAAACCTTAGTACTAGGCTCTACCTCTGTATTTAGACAAAACCTTTTAGAAAAACTCAACTTACCTTTTCACTGTGCTAAACCCAATATTGATGAAACAGCTTTAGCCAATGAAACACCACAAGCATTAGTGGAGCGTTTAGCGATTGAAAAAGCAAAAGCCGTTGCACACAATTTTTCCAATGCACTTATTATCGGCTCAGATCAAGTCGCAGTATGTGAAGGTGAAATTCTCGGTAAACCCCATAATTTTGACAATGGCGTAAAACAACTCAGTAAATTTAGTAATAAAAGCGTTACATTCTATACCGGGCTATGTGTCTTTGATAGCGCAAGCGATAAGGTGACATCATTAGTAGAGCCCTTTATCGTGCATTTTAATGCGCTTTCACAAGATGAAATAGAAAGTTACTTAAAAGCAGAACAGCCTTATAACTGTGCTGGTAGTTTTAAAAGTGAAGCCTTAGGCATATGCCTATTTAAAAAGCTTGAAGGTGATGATCCTAATACTTTAATTGGTTTACCACTTATCAAGCTAGTAAGCTTATTAAAACAACATGGTCTCGATGTACTAGCCGAGCAAAAGTTGCTGTAGCTCAGTCAAAGAGTCAACGACTACTTTCGGCTGGTATCGACTAAGTACTTCACGGTCATGCACGCCAAAAGTCACTCCAATACTATCTACACCAGCATTTTGTGCCATTTTCAAATCGTGACTAGTATCACCAATCATAATAGCCTCATGTGGGGCTATGTTTAATTCGTCTAAAATACTATGTAGCATTTGTGGATCAGGTTTTGACGGCATTTCACCCGCACACCGAGTGGTATTAAAGAAGGCACTTGTGTCACTGACTTTTAATACGCGGTTCAATCCTTCTCTTCCTTTACCCGTAGCGACAGCCAATAATTTATTATGTTGCTTTAACTGAGTCAGTAAATTCGTCGCATTAGCAAATAATGGTGTCGGGGTATTATCCCCTTCTAAGTATTCATATTTATACTGCACTAACATCACTTCAATTTGCTTAGCTGTTATAGAAGTAAATAACGTATTAAGTGCTGTTGTTAAACTGAGTCCAATAATTTGTTTGACATCATTGTCGGGTGGTATGGCTAAACCAACCGTTTTTGCCGCCGACTGCATTGAAGAAACAATACGATCAACAGAGTCCATTAAGGTGCCATCCCAATCAAAAATCACTAATTTATAATTTTGCATAGTTCTCTTCTATTTATTCTCTAACTAATTTACTCAGTAGTTTTTCTAAACTTGGCTCAAGTGGTGCTTCAATCTTTAAGCGCTCTTCTGTTAGAGGGTGAGTAAACTCAATGCTAGCCGCATGTAAAAACAAGCGCTTTAAGCCCTTACCTTTCATCTCCGCATCAAAATCTTCATGACCATACTTAGCATCCATGGCAATAGCATGACCGCTCACCTGACAATGAACACGAATTTGATGCGTTCTGCCGGTAACAGGGAATGCACGTACTAAAGTGGCACCACGGTAGCGTTCTAGTACTTTAAATCGAGTTTCTGATTCTTTGCCGTTAATATTATCAACAATCACCACACGCTCACCGGATTTAAGATCGTTTTTCCTTAATCCTTCTGTGACACGGGTAAGCTTAGTAGGCCAATGGCCTTTTACTAAAGCATGATAAAATTTTTGTACTTTTTTATTACGTAACTGTTCATGTAAGTGTCGCAACGCTGAGCGTTTTTTAGCAACAACCAAACAGCCTGAAGTGTCTCTATCTAATCTATGTACTAGTTCTAACATACGGGCATCTGGTCGCAGTGCCCGCAGCGCTTCAATTAAACCAAAACTTAAACCACTACCACCATGTACAGCCATCCCAGAAGGTTTGTTTATTACAATTAACCTGTCATCTTCAAACAGTATCTGTTTCTCTAAGTTAGCGACAATGTTTAAGCCGGTAGAAACCGCATCCTTTTTTTCAGAAACACGAATTGGTGCGATACGTAAAATATCATCTATCGCTAATTTATACACCGGCTTAATACGCTTTTTATTAACCCGTATTTCACCTTTACGCAGTAATCGGTATAGATGACTTTTAGGAACACCTTTTAAGGTTCTTAGCAGAAAATTATCGACTCTCTGCCCCGCATCTTCACTATCAATAGTAATATAACGAACTTTAGGCCGTTCATCAGCCTGAACTACTGTTTTATCTGGTTTTTGTGACATTTTCCTGTACTTTTTGGTTCAATTCTTTAATGACAGGCAGTTTAACACATTTTTTTTATGGTATATCGCCATTTAACCCGTTTTTTAATTAGCTTATCTAGCATTATAGTGGGATAATGGAGTGTTAGTGTTTGAATGTTAACTAGCTTAACTAATCAAACACTAACATATGAAGCTTTACAGAGAGACGTAAGAGGCAAACTGCGGCCACATTAATGTGCACCTACTGGAATTTATAGCTTTGTTATGACAAAAACTAAACTAATACAAACCAGTAAAACAAGGTGAGATATTAAAGGTACGGCCTATTGCAACATTTAACGCGTGTAACTTGTTAAAAATAGCATGAACAGTTTTATCACTAAAATGATATTAGCCCTACTCCATAAAGCAATTTTATTAAATTATTTGGTAAAACTCATTTGACCTTTTTCACAAAGGTCAGCGAACAGTTTAATTTAGCAAAAGTAAGACGTAAAAAATATCGTCCGCTAAATATTAGACTAGAAAAAATGAGATTACTAAAAAGCACGGCACACTAGCTGGGCACATAAAGATAGATATTGACACTGCTCGCATAGCTTATAACAGGAATGTGGGTATATTATTAAATTAACAATCAGAATTTAGAACAGCTTGATCTGGTGAAATGACAGATCAATTTGATGACATCCGTGAGGCTGACAAATTGCTGTTACCAAAAAACAGATTGCTTTGTGTGTAAAGCAAATAGTGTGTTGTGACTAAAAATGAGTCACACAAACTATGAAACGTATGTTAATAAACGCTACCCAATCAGAAGAATTGCGCGTAGCACTTGTAGATGGACAAAAACTTTACGATTTAGATATCGAAAGTCCTGGTCATGAACAAAAAAAGTCTAATATTTACAAAGCAAAAATCACTCGCATTGAACCCTCTTTAGAAGCGGCTTTCGTAGACTATGGTGCTGATCGCCATGGTTTCTTACCAATGAAAGAAATCGCGCGCGAATATTTTCCAAAAGGCTATAGCTTCCAAGGTCGTCCTAACATCAAAGAAGTGTTACGTGAAGGCCAAGAAGTTATCGTTCAAATAGATAAAGAAGAACGCGGCCAAAAAGGCGCAGCCCTAACTACTTTTATCAGCCTTGCTGGTAGCTACTTAGTGTTAATGCCAAACAATCCACGTGCTGGTGGTATTTCTCGTCGCATTGAAGGTGATGAACGTACTGAGTTAAAAGCATCTTTAAGTAAGTTAGACCTACCAAAAGGTATGGGCTTAATTGTTCGCACCGCTGGCGTAGGCAAAGTGTATGAAGAATTAGAATGGGATTTAAATGTCCTACTACACCACTGGCAAGCGATTAGTGATGCTGGAAAGAGCCGCCCGGCTCCTTTTTTAATTCACCAAGAAACCAACCTTATATTGCGCGCTATTCGTGATTATTTACGTCGCGACATTGGTGAAGTGCTAATTGATCGACCTAAAACATTTGAAAGTGTTAAGAAGCACATCGAAATTGTTCGCCCTGATTTTTTAAGTAAAATAAAACTCTATAATAGTGATGTGCCTTTATTCACCCATTATCAAATTGAAACTCAAATTGAAACTGCTTTTCAACGTGAAGTACGCTTACCTTCTGGTGGCTCTATCGTCATAGACCCCACTGAAGCAATGACTTCAATTGATATTAACTCTGCCCGAGCAACTAAAGGTAGTGATATTGAAGAAACTGCACTTAACACTAACTTAGAAGCAGCAGAAGAAATTGCCCGTCAATTACGCTTACGCGATCTAGGTGGCTTGGTAGTAATAGATTTCATCGACATGACGCCAGTACGTAATCAACGTGAAGTAGAAAATCGCATGCGTGATTCTGTTCATCAAGATAGAGCGCGTATACAGCTAGGTCGAATTTCTCGTTTTGGCTTATTGGAAATGTCACGCCAACGCTTACGTCCTTCAATTGGCGAAACTAGCCAAGGCGTTTGCCCTCGTTGTAGTGGTACTGGCCAAGTACGTGGTGTAGAGTCTTTATCTTTATCAATTTTGCGCTTGATGGAAGAAGAAGCCATCAAAGAAAATACTCTACATGTACAGGCACAAGTACCTGTTCCGGTGGCAACATATTTGTTAAATGAAAAACGCCGTTCCGTTATGCACATTGAGAAACATCATGGTGTGCGTGTTTTAATCATTCCTAATCCGCATATGGATACTCCTCAATATGAAGTATTGCGTGTTAAGAATGATGAAACTGTTACTGAAGCTAGCTATGACATATCAATTAAACAGGCTGAAGTTGAAGAAGCTAGAATGCCTAAATTTGATAAAGAAGCCGTAAAGCAAGATGAGCCTTTAATCCAAGCAATGGGTCAAGGAATGGCTGCACCTAAAGTAGTAAAAACTGAAGATGCACCAACAACATCGGTACCTGAAAAAGCTGAAAAGCCAACCGGTTTCTTTTCTTGGTTAAAGAGCTTATTTACTACTGAAGAAGAAGTTAAAGAAGAGCCTACACCTGAGAGTAAACCTAAACATCAAGATAACCGAGGTCAACGTGGTCGCCAAGGACAGCGCCGTGGCAATTCTCGTAATAATCGTGGTGGCAATCGTAATGATGATCGCACAAGTACTAAAAATGCGAAAATCGATGATAGAAACCGTAATACTCGCGATGACCGTGATGACCGTGATGAGTCTAAAAAACCTCAGAACAAAACTAAAAGTCAAACTCGTAAGCCTGAACATGATAGAAACAAACAGGTAAAAGAAGAAGTTGTCACTGAGCGTCGTCAACGGAGAAGTAATCGTAAACAAATACGTGTTAATAAACCGAGCAATGTCAACTCTGAGCAGGTAGTTACTCCTCAACCAAAGGATAAAAAAGACAACATCAATGACAATGCTAACATTACAGCACAGAAAAATAGCACTGATGAAGCAATTAATACTGCCGAGATTAACTCTCCTGAGTTAACTACTTCAACTGAAACTCCTCGTGAAGAACGTCCTCGTAATAGACGTTCACCTAGACATTTGCGCTCTAATGGACAACGTAGACGCCGTGAGAAAAAACCAGAAGATAAAGTGCAGGAAATATCTACTGATGAACTATCAGCGGAAAATATTCAAAGCAATGATGCTATTGAAGCGCGCTACCCGATTCATCAAACTACACCAGCGGAACAAGTAGTAGCGGAAGCGTTAACGGTGGAAAGTAAACCTACTACTGAAGTTAAAATGGAAGAGAAGCAACAAGATCTACCTTTTACTGATGTTGGAGAAAAACCTCAACAAGAAACAGTTGCAGCTGTAGAGGTACCTAGTCAAACACAAAAACTAGATACCGAACCAACTCAAACGCCAAACAGCAACACTGAAGTTGAAGCCGCAACCGAAGTTGAAGCCGCAACCGAAGTTGAAGCCGCAACCGAAGTTGAAGCCACAACGGAAGTTGAAGCCACAACGGAAGTTGAAGCCGCAACGGAAGTTGAAGCCGCAACGGAAGTTGAAATACCAAAGGCTACAGATAAAAATGCTAGCGAGAACAGTATCACCCAAATCAAAGCTGACGTAGAAGTTAAAATAGAGAATAAAACACCTATTGAGGCCAAAGCTGAAGTTAAAGAGCCTGAGTTAGCTAAAGAAAAAACTGTCAAAACTAAAGTTAAAGCTAAAAAAGTTGTCACTCCGGCGACGAAAAAGTCACCAATAAAAGATAAAAAATTAGCGAGACAAGTTAGAAAAGCTAATCGTTTATCTGGCCGAGCTTCTTCACCAATGACAAAAACTGAAACCATTACTACCATGAACGAAATTCCACGCAGCTCTATGCCAAATGAAGATCGTATGGTGCATCAAGTTTCAGGTCGTACAGCGATAGCTGCTGATGTAACCAGCAGAAGTTCAGCAGGGATGACTAAAGCGAGTTAATTAGTTAGACCAAGGCTTGAAATATTTATTTCAAGCCTCTTTTATTCTACTAGCGAAAAAGGTAACAGTTACTAGTAACTGTTACCTTTTTTATGTCTATAACCAAGCCAGCCTCATATGCAGGATTAGGCTGGAGTTATACCAATTTCACTAACTATCTGAGCGTTTCTACTTGTTAAAACCACCAACTACCTATACCCATTGAAATAATGAATTAGTCAATTCAGAGCTATGTCAGAGAAGTTAGAACAAGAAAAATTTGTGCGTATATAGTCACTCTATATCAAACAAATTTGTGATATTATCACTTTTCTGACAAGCATCCAAGGACGCTACATCGATGTATGTGCTTAGGTTCAGTCTGGAACTATGAACCTGTGCCTCTAAACCTTTTAACTCTCGCTGAATGATCAATTCATTACTTCAATTGGTATAAATCTACAAAAAAAAGCCAGCTACTAAAGCTTAATGCCAGTCAGTTAAGCACTGACTGGCATTTTTTTAGGTTTTCTTTCTGGGTATCGCTTAGGCCTAGCCTTAACCATTCTTGGATAACTCCTTTCTCGTCGTTCTGGTAATACAAATGCCTCCGCCATATCAAGTAAGCTATTAACTATCTTAGGGATTTTCCCTGGCGAGACAAATGGCAGCATGGTTAATTCTTGGATTATATAAGCCGATGCGCGGTTAAAACTAAGTTGATAAGGCATAACCCCCTTTAAACTATGTGCCATTTTAGCCATTTGAAAGCGGATCAAATTATAAGAAAGTAGAACATCCCATAACTCTTGCTCTATCATCTCTGGTTTTTTACTTCGCAATGTCAGTAAGTTACGTAACATATACTGCTTCATCTCCCTAAATCCTAATTCAATCTCCCAACGATGTGCGTATAAATCTGCAATGTTAGCAACAGGATAACGTAGAGGGTCGGTCATGGACGTGAGTATTGAATAGGTCTTACCCTTAATAGTGCGCTTCACCAAGCGAGCATCCATCGTTGTAGGTAAACCATCCCATTTTTTCCGTGCTTGTAGCGTTGTTTTTAAACGTATTATTTGGTCACGTGCACTTAACTTTCGAACGACTTCAAATTGTGTCCCTTTTTTCAATGGAATAAGCCAATGACGTTCTACACCTGTATTTTGCCACGGGTGTAATAATCCAAGCGAATAAAAACCTTTATCAAATAGGGTTAATGAATTATCAGGGGTAGAAGGAATTAAATCAGCGGCTAAGTGCATTTCATTAGTCGAAATCTTATCAAATGAAGAGGCCGTTAATAGGTGACTACTCAGTTCCATTTGGCATACCATGCGGATTTGTGGATAAGCAGATTCACGTTTGTCATTATGTAGCTTGCCGAAAGCTCGGTCATTTTCTTTTGTATCAGGTGTTCGCCACACCACGCCATCGACGCCAAGTAGTTTTAATCCACAAAAATCAGGTGATGGTGTTTTTTCATGCCATATCTGTTGAGTCTGTTCAAAAATACGTTTAACAACCTCTGCACCTAATCGTTGCCTAGCTTGAACAACTGCACTTGGGGCGACAAATGGGCGCTTACCAGGGAGCATAATATCGAGTTTATTGACGATATCACTCATTGGAAGGTGCCTAAACATAGACATTCCAACAATACTCCATACCATCATTTCAAGTGGCAGCCTGCGTTTTCTGAGGGTTACAATACCAGATTCTTTGAGGCACTTATCGATTAACTCAGGTGATAGCACTTCAGATAATGAATTAAAATACTCTGGTGTGAAAGCAGCAAGCGAGTGAAAATCATAATCTAAAGGCATAAAAAAACCCGATGTTGAGTGAACATCGGATTTTGATCTCATTCAGCTAAAAATCAATCTGTTTTTCTTAACTGATCGGCATTAAGCTACTAAAGCTGGCTTTAAATTTAGACCGTCAATATATGTGAGGTCTGATCGCTTTACATGTTACTTAACGTAAGCAAGTGCTTCATTAGCAAGTTTGGTGATCGCTGACCAATTTTTATTTTCAACCACATTATTGGGTACTAACCAAGAGCCACCACAACAAGCAACATTAGACAATGCTAAGTAGTCGCGAACATTTTGTAAATTGATGCCTCCTGTCGGACAAAATTTAATATCCGGGAATGGACCACCAATTGATTTAATTGCATTCACACCACCTGATGCTTCTGCAGGAAAAAATTTCAAATGATCATAACCAAAATCAGCACCATCCATTAATTCTGAAATCGAAGAAATACCTGGAATTAACGCAATACTACCTTCGTTGCCCGCCTGTAATAAATCTTTAGTTAACCCAGGGCTAATAGCAAACTTAGCGCCAGCATCAATTGACTGTTGTAATTGATGACGGTTAGTCACTGTTCCTGAGCCAATAATAGCTTCCGGTAATTCTTTAGCAATGATACTTATCACATCAAGTGCCACAGGTGTACGTAAGGTAACTTCTAGCACTTTTACATTAGCTGCTAATAACGCTTCAGCAATTGGCAAGGCATCTTCAACTTTATTAATAACTAATACAGGCACGATTGGGCCCATAGCGAAAAGATCCTTTGGCATAATTTGCCAATTTTTTGATACTATCATAAATCCTCTATTCTTTCTTAGTATCAGTAATTTACTGATATATAAATTTTTACGGCTAAGCTAAACTGTTACAAGTAATAACTTAGCCAAACATCCATCATTATTTTTATTCATCAAATAATGAACAAGCACCTGTTTCAGCTGAACTTAAATTACGGCGCATAAAACCAAAAAGTTCACGTCCCATACCTTGATGATGTCCATTAACTTGAAACGTTGCCAGATCACGTGCAGCTAACTCTTGTTCATCCACCAACAAGGTTAATTCACCCGTGATGCCATCAAGATTAATCATATCACCGGTTTTTATTTTCGCAATTAAGCCGCCATCTAATGCTTCAGGGCATAAATGAATAGCCGCAGGAACCTTACCTGATGCGCCTGACATTCGACCATCAGTTACTAAAGCAACTTTAAAGCCTTTATCTTGCAATACACCAAGTGGCGGCGTTAACTTATGTAATTCAGGCATACCACGTGCCTTAGGGCCTTGAAAACGAACCACAGCGATAAAATCTTTATCTAGATCACCAGCATCAAAAGCGGCTTGTAAGTCATGTTGATCTTCAAATACCACCGCTGGTGCTTGAACCGCACAATTATCGATATGTAAAGATGAGGTTTTAATAACTGAGGTACCCAAGTTACCTTTAAGTGTTTTTAAACCACCATCAACTTTAAATGGCTGCGCTACAGTAGCAATGACTTCTTTATCGCCCGACTCAAAAGCACCATCAACCCATTTAAGCTGACCATTATCTAACACCGGTTTTTGGGTATAACGCATTAAACCACGACCGCAAATAGTTTCAACATCTTCATGCAATAAACCACCCGCAATTAACTCTCTAAAGAGTAATGCCATGCCGCCCGCTTCTTGGAAGTGGTTAATATCAGCATGACCATTAGGATAAATTTTAGTGATCAGCGGCACCACATCAGATAAATCATTGAAATCATTGAAATCAATGATAATGCCAGCAGCACGAGAAAAAGCAATAATATGCATGATCAAATTTGTCGAACCACCTGTTGCCAATAAAGCAACAATACAGTTAACTATCGAACGTTCATCAATCATTTCACCAACAGGCATAAAATTACCTGATTGTTGAGTTAAACGTGTTACTTGACGCGCTGCAGCTTTAGTCAACTCTTCACGTAATAGTGTATTGGGCGCAATAAAGGAAGCACCCGGCAGATGTAAACCTAACACTTCTACCACTAATTGGTTTGAGTTAGCGGTGCCAAAGAAAGTACAAGTCCCTGCCGCATGGTACGAAGCAGACTCAGCTTCTAATAGAGCAACCTCATCTACTTTGCCTTGTGCATATTGTTGACGAACAAAGGCCTTTTCTTTATTAGGAATGCCTGATGGCATAGGACCTGCTGGTATAAATACTGTTGGTAAATGACCAAAGGTCATACTGGCAATAAGCAAGCCTGGTACTATTTTATCGCAAATACCCAACATCACTGAGCCATCAAACATGTTATGAGATAAGCCAATGGCTGTTGACATGGCAATAACATCACGACTCATTAAGCTTAAATCCATACCCGGCTGCCCTTGGGTTACACCGTCACACATAGCTGGAACACCACCAGCAAATTGAGCAACACCACCGGTTTCTTTAATGGCTTCTTTAATAATATCAGGATAAGTTTGATAAGGCTGATGGGCACTAAGCATATCGTTATAGGCTGAAGTAATGGCAATATCGGAATGATTTAAGCCTTTGATAGCCTGCTTATCTTCTTTACCACAAGCCGCAAAACCATGGGCTAAATTACCACATGACAAACTAGCACGATGTACTGTAGTTGATTTTGCCGCATTAATTTTAGCTAAATACTCAGTTCGGGTAGTAACACTTCGAGCAATAATACGCTCTGTTATGTCGACTATTTCTTTTTTCATTACTATCTTCATTGCTCTACTTCTCAAAATTTATTTAATCGTTAATTTGAAATGTGTCGGGTTGTCGCCCAGTCTACACAGCCCAATATACTTGAGTATCAATATTGTCAGTTTGTAGAAATTTTCGAATTGGCATATCAAATACATCATCACCGTTAAGCGCTTTATCTAATACTTGCTTTTTATTGTCGCCACACAAATGTAAAAAAACATTTTTGCTTTGACTTAATGAGGCAAAACTAAAAGTAATGCGTTGATGTGGTGCTGTTGTTGGCTCAACTGCCATTAAGGCATTTCTATTATTACTATCTAAAGCTTGTTTAATTTGCGCACTGCACGGAAATAATGAAGCCGTATGACCATCTTCACCCATACCTAAAATAAGTACATCTAAAGGTAACAAGGCATTGTTAGCCGCAATATTAAGATCGGCTAAGGTTTCTTCAGAAAGCTCTTCACCTTGTTTTAAGTGAAAAAACTTAGCTGCTGATGCTTTGTTTTGTAATAAGTTTTCATGAACTAAACGGGTATTACTGGCATCAGAGCTAATATCAACCCAGCGCTCATCTGCTAAGGTAATAGTGACCTTTTTCCAATCAATATCTTTATTTGATAACACCTTAAAAAAACCTTTCGGCGTAGAGCCACCTGACACAGCAATACTGGCCTTGCCTTTGAGTGAAATAGCTTGTTGAAGTATTTCACTCACTTTATATGCCAAAGCGAAATCTAATTGTTCACGAGTATCAAAATTATTTTTCTCAAACATGATTATTCTACCCACTGGCGGTCATCACGCGCAATTAATGAAATAGATGAAACTGGCCCCCATGAGCCTGCTGCGTATGGCTTAGGTGCTTCATTAGTTGCTTGCCATGCATCAATAATGCTATCAGCCCATGTCCAAGCAGCTTCAACTTCGTCACGACTAACAAATAATGACTGATTACCATTTAATACTTCTAGCATTAAGCGTTCATAAGCATCAATTACCCGTTGATCTTGATAAGTATCACTGAAGCTCAAATCCAATTTATTTTCTTGAATATTCATTTGTGACGCAATACCAGGGATTTTATTCATCATTTGTAATTCAACCCCTTCATCAGGTTGCAAACGAATGGTTAGTTTATTTGAAGGCAACTCACTATAACTGTCTTTAAAAATATTGTGTGGTTGCGCTTTAAAGTGCACTACAATTTCACTGTGTTTAGCTGGCATACGCTTACCAGTACGTAAATAGAAAGGCACGCCAGACCAACGCCAGTTATTAATTTCAGCTTTAATCGCCACAAAGGTCTCTGTTTTACTCTTAGTATTAGCACCTTCTTCGTTCAAATAACCCGGTACAGCGACACCATTTAAGAAACCATCCGCATATTGGCCGCGAACAGTCTTCTCTTTCACATTAGTACGGTTAATAGGAGAAAGTGCTTTAATCGCTTTTAATTTTTCCGCACGAATACTTGTCGCACTTAAATCAGCAGGAGGCTCCATTGCTAATAAAGATAGAATTTGCAATAAATGGTTTTGAATCATATCGCGCATTTGGCCGGCGTCATCATAAAAGCCCCAGCGGCCTTCTATACCAACACTTTCAGCAACCGTGATTTGCACATGGTCAATACTGTTTCTGTCCCAGTTAGTGGTAAAGAGTGAGTTAGCAAAACGTAGCACTAACAGGTTTAATACCGTTTCTTTACCTAGGTAATGGTCAATACGATAAATTTGATTTTCATTAAAGAAACGCGCTACTTGATCATTAATCACTTTAGATGATGCTAAACAATGGCCAATAGGTTTTTCCATGACTACACGGTCATCAACAGAGACAAGATTTGCATGATCAAGACCATCACATATATCGCCATAGATAACGGGAGGCGTAGAAAAATAATATACGCGAGTACTATTTCCACCTGATAAGGTATCTGCTAAATTGTTATAAGCAGACACATCTTTCATATCAAGCTGCTGATAGACTAAACGCGCCATAAAACGTACTAAAACGTCTTCATCTAATGTTTCATTAACAAAATTATTAAGGTTTTCTAAGACAAAACTTTTAAAATATTCAAGACTATTTGTTGGGCGGGCAACACCAACAATACGGCTTTTTTCATTAATTAGACCACACACTTCTAATTGGTATAAAGCAGGCAACAGCTTGCGCCTTGATAAATCACCTAACGCACCAAAAATAACGATTTCACTGGCAGACTGACATTCTAATTTGTTCATAAAATTTTCTGACCTTATTTTCTTACTAGGGCTCTGCTGGATAAGTTCATTTCATTAATGACTGCGTATTATGCTAATAATATTAAATCGCAGTATTGTAACTAAACTACATATACCTCTAATTTAGCGCCTAAATGTTAATCAGTAAAGAACTTTTTGTAATTTTATTACATTTTATTTTAAAGAAGAATTAAATAGGCTAGTTAGCCCAAGAAAATAGACTTATAGACAAATTTATCAGCAGTCATTGTTACAAACTATCGTATAATATTCTTTGTTTATTAATTAAACATTTGCTAATTTCATACGTTTTGCATTATATTAGCTTCAATTATGAAATAAAATTTCATTTTTCCTGTTACTTAAGAAGAAAATAAATTACAGTAAAGACGCAATAGTCAATCATTGCCCATTAAATTAAAACTTTATTTTGCCATAAAATAGCAATATTGCTGGCTAAGATAACTAGATCTAGGATCACAAGATAATGAATATATTAGAAAAGATCACAAATGAACTAGACACATTAAGTAAATCAGAACGTAAAGTAGCTGAAGTAATATTATCTTCACCCAGTACCGTTATACATTCCAGTATAGCGGCGTTAGCGAAACAGGCGAATATAAGTGAGCCTACCGTAAACCGCTTTTGTCGACGTTTAGATACTAAAGGCTATCCTGATTTCAAACTGCATTTAGCACAAAGTTTAGCTAACGGTACTCCTTATGTTAACCGCCATGTAGACGAGAATGATAACGCCGAAGAATATACCTCTAAAATTTTTGAATCAACTATGGCTAGTCTTGAATTGGCCCGTAAAAGTTTAGATGCAAGTTTAATCAATCGTGCAGTTGATGTGTTAACTCAAGCCAATAAAATATCCTTTTTTGGTCTAGGAGCTTCCGCAATAGTTGCCCATGATGCGCAAAATAAATTTTTTCGCTTTAATGTGCCTGTTGTTTATTTCGATGACATATTAATGCAACGTATGAGTGCTATAAATAGTCGTCAGGGTGATGTAGTAGTCGTTATATCTCATACAGGAAGAACGAAATCATTGGTTGAAGTAGCAAGTTTGGCTAAAGAAAATGACGCTACAGTTATTGGTATTACCACAACAGATACGCCATTAGCTAAAGAATGTAGCATCGTTTTATCAGTTGATGTTATCGAGGATACCGACCTATATATGCCAATGTCTTCTCGTATTGCTCAATTAGCACTAATAGATGTATTGGCCACCGGATTTACCTTACGCAGAGGTAGTAAATTTAGAGATAATTTGAAAAAAGTCAAAGATAGCTTACGAAGTTCACGCTTTGAAAAGAAAGATTAAGCATTAATTTTATCGAAAAAACAAACGTACCCTATAAGCAAAACCATTAAAAAGTAACTAAGGATTAACATGCCTAGAAGAACTAAAATTGTTGCCACTCTTGGTCCGGCAACCGATGATAAAGCAATATTAAAATCAGTACTAGCTGCTGGTGTAAACGTGGTGAGACTTAACTTTTCTCACGGGATTCCACAAGATCATATCGACAGAGCTAATAATGTTCGTGAAATTGCAAAAGAATTAGGCATTTATGTCGGTATTTTAGGTGATTTACAAGGTCCTAAAATTCGTGTCTCTACTTTTAAAGACGGTCCAATAAAGCTCGCCATTGGTGATAAATTTGAACTTGATGCCACTTTAGAGAAAGGCTTAGGTTGCCAAGAAAAAGTAGGTATCGATTATAAAAAACTAGTCCAAGATGTTAACACTGGTGACATTTTATTACTTGATGATGGTCGCGTACAATTAAAAGTACTATCAACATCAGATACTTCGGTATTTACCGAAGTTACCGTTGGTGGTCCATTATCTAATAACAAAGGTATTAACCGTCAAGGTGGAGGCCTAACAGCACCAGCATTAACGGTTAAAGATAAAGAAGATATTAAATTAGCCGCTAAAATAAAGGTTGATTTTCTTGCGGTTTCATTCCCTCGTGATGCTGCAGATATGCGCGAAGCACGCTTACTTGCACAAGAAGCAGGATGTGATGCTCGTTTAGTGTCAAAAATCGAACGTGCAGAAGCCGTAAATGATGACAAAATACTTGATGGTATCATTCTCGCTTCTGATGTTGTTATGGTTGCCCGTGGTGATTTAGGGGTAGAAATTGGTGATGCTGAACTAGTTGGTAAGCAAAAGCATATTATTGCGCGTTCTCGTCAATTAAACCGTGTTGTTATTACTGCTACGCAAATGATGGAAACCATGATAGAACAGCCCATGCCAACGCGTGCTGAAGTTATGGATGTAGCAAACGCGGTATTAGATGGTACAGATGCCGTTATGCTAAGCGCTGAAACTGCTGCAGGTAAATACCCTGTTGAAACTGTAATGGCTATGGCAAATGTTTGTGTTGGTGCTGAAAAGCATCGTTCAGTGAATACTTCTAATCACAGAATGGATTTAACATTTACTGAAGTGTCTGAAACCATTGCCTTATCAGCTATGTATGCTGCTAATCATTTAGACGGTGTTAAAGCTATTATTGCTTTAACTGAGTCAGGCCAAACCAGTAAGTTAATGTCTCGGATTACCTCAGGTTTACCTATTTATTCATTGTCTCGACATGCAAAAACATTAAACAAAACTGCGATTTACCGTGGTGTTTATCCAGTTGCCTTTGATTCAAAACAAAGTAGTGATGAAAGTCTAGATGACGACATACTTAAAGCAGTGTGCCAAAACTCTGACTTAAAAGTAGGTGATAAAGTGATTGTAACTCATGGTGATTTAATGGAAACAGTTGGTGCATCAAATACGTTAAAAGCATTAATCATTGCTAAAAAGCATCTCGCTTAAATTAAGTAAACGAAAAAGAAAAGTTTCGAGTTTCGCAGTAATGAAAACACCGCACTCTCAGTATGGTGTTTTCGTTACTCGTCACTAATTTAATCCAATTCTTCTATCGCAATTCCAACTAGATAACATCCTTCACATTCTTCATCTATTCGCACAACTTTACCACGTATATCAAGAGACTGTACTTGGTCAGATGCAGAATCAAGTTTAATTTTTACATAGGTAGACATTGCCAGTGGATGTTCCACTTCAATTGCCATACCGGTAGCACTTAAGTCACGACAAGTAGCCATTATTTGGCTATTGGCTTCATCGTCAATAATGGTAACAACGACTTCATTGTTTAACATCATCCGGTAAAAATTACGTTTATCATCAAAATTTATCATTTGTACTCCAATGTAATATAGCTATTTACCTGCCGTCTTTTTCATGATTTATTAATTGAGGCTCACATAATAAATGAAAAAAATCACGAATTAACGACACTGTCAGTGTGAGGTAAACAATAAAAACAAAAACAGTTTCGTTATTTATACGTAGCTTAAGCCTAGGTGTCAAATATCTATGAAAAGCTTTTTAAGTGATTCATAATACGCTTCAATGATATCGGCTGTGCTGTACCTAAATTTTGGGCGAATAAAGAAATTCGTAATTCTTCTATCATCCACTTAGTAGCTAATATATCTGGTGCTATCGGCTTATCTTTTCGCTGCGTTGACAATACACTACTATACTTATCTACCGCTTTGTTTACTTCGATTAGTTTTAATCTATCTTGATTAGGATCTATTGGTAATTTTTCTAAACGACGTAATATTCCTTTTAAATAGCGAATAATGTCATCTAATTTTTCAATACCTGAAGCACTGACAAAGCCTTTAAAAATCAAATGTCCACTTTGTTGCTTTACATCACCATGAGATTGAATAACCGTTAGCGGTACACTGCCTTTCAATTTTTTAGCAACATCATGTCGAAAACTTAATGCTTGCTCTACTTTAATGGCGGCGTTTAACACGCAATCTGAAATTTCTGCTCGGACATAATCTCGCACTAAGACAAAATCCCCTTCAGTTCTTGGTAGATGCTCTAACCTGTTGTTTTGTAAGTACTGCTTAACTAAATAAACACAAGCAGATTGAATACAATCTTGTAACAAGTCAGCAATAGAACCAAAAGGATTAAAATATAAACCTAACTTAGCTTTATTCGGCAGCTTTTCTTGTAAATATTTTAGTGGCGACGGAATATTTAATAAAATTAAACGACTGATACCTGCCAACATAGCTTGCTCAGCATGTTCTTGTTGTTCAAACAATTCAATGGCAACACTACTATTATGATCCACCAAAGCAGGAAACGCTTTAATTGTTATATTTGCTATTTTTTTCTCATAACTTTGCGCTAAGTTACCAAAATCCCATTGAATTAATTTACTTTTTTCAATGCCCTTTTCTGCGACTTGTTTAATTGATGCTTTTACTTTTCCTTGTAGTTCTGATTTTAGTAAATTCAGATCTCGACCTTGCTTTAATAACTTAGATTTTTCATTAACAATTTGAAAATTCATGGTTAAATGCAAAGGTAAATCAACATTATGCCAAGCATCCTCAGGTAATCTAACGCCAGTCATCCGTAATAATTGTTTGGCTAAGGCATCAACCAAGTGCCCTTGCGACTCATTCATATTAGCTAAACAAGCCTGGGCATAATTAGGCGCGGGCACAAAATTACGTCGTAATGCTTTGGGTAATGCTTTAATTAATGCCACCACTAAATCATAACGAAGTGCTGGAATTAACCAGTCAAAGCCTTCATCTTGACACTGATTTAACATGGCAATAGGAATAATAACGCTAATACCATCATCCACATCCCCTGGGCTAAAGTGATACCTTAACGGTAAGGTTAAATTATCTTGTTGCCAGGTATCCGGATATTCTGTAATTGATAACTCATTTGATGATTCATTGAGCAAAAATTCTTTAGTAAAATTAAGTAACTTACTATTTTTTTGTTTCGACTTTTGCCACCACGCTAAAAAGCTACGTTGACAAATAACCGTCTCAGGTAGTTTATCCATATAAAAATCAACAAGCTGTTGCTCATCGATAAGAAAATCTTTGCGCCGAGCTTTTTGTTCTAGCGCTTCAATACTTGCCACTAACGTTTGATTTTGTTGTAAAAATTTTTCTTTAATAAAACTTTCACCATTAACAAGTGCTTCGCGAATAAACAGCTCTCTACAAGTATGTGGTTCAATTTTATTGAAGTTGATTTTACGCTTAGTAACAATGCTTAAACCATAAAGAGTGACCTGTTCAAAGGCCATTACCGCCCCTTGCTTTTTCTCCCAATGCGGCTCGCTATAACTACGCTTTAATAAGTGCTCAGCTAATGGCTCTATCCACAGGGGATCTATACGAGCATTCATGCGCGCAAATAAGCGACTGGTTTCAACAAGCTCTGCTGACATTAACCATTTAGGTGGCTTTTTCGCGAGCGCTGAACCTGGAAAAATAAAAAATTTACTACCACGAGCGCCTTTGAATTCTCTATTTTCGTCTTGTTGTCCTAAATGGCTCAATAAACCGGCAAGTAATGCCTGATGTACAGATACTAGGCTTGCAGGTATATTAGCTTCTTGTTTTTTATCAATTTTATCCGTAGTTATCTCAGCGATACAAAACTGATAGTCAACCGAGGTAAGCGATATTTTTTGTTCTTTTAAGGTTAATTTAAGCTGACTAAAAATATCCTGCCATTCACGTAAACGCACATAAGATAAAAATTCACGCTGGCACATCTTTCTAAAGTGATTTTGTGATAAATTTTTCTGTTGACCGTTAACGTATTGCCATAAGTTAAGCAGACTAATAAAATCTGATTGTTTATCTTTAAAGCGGTTATGCTTCTCATCCGCCGCTTGCTGCTTTTCGTGTGGTCTTTCGCGGGGATCTTGAATACTCAGTGCGCTAACAATAATCAAGACTTGTTCAACACAACCTAAGTCAATCGCGGTTAATACCATTTTGGCTAAACGCGGATCTATGGCAAATTTAGATAATAATCGTCCCGATTTTGTTAATTGTGTATGACTATTTTTATCACTCTTAACAGAGTTATCTATCGCTGCCAATTCTTCTAATAATTTAACACCATCATTTATATTTCTGTTATCCGGTGGCTCAAGAAAAGGAAAATTACCTATTTCACCTAAATCTAAGGCTAGCATTTGTAAAATAACGGTCGCTAGATTAGTACGCAAAATTTCAGGATCAGTAAATTCAGGCCTATTAAGATAATCATCTTCACTGTACAAGCGTATACAAATTCCCGATGACACCCGGCCACAGCGCCCTGCTCTTTGATTAGCACTGGCTTGTGAAATGGCTTCGATGGGTAAACGCTGTACCTTAGTACGATAACTGTAACGAGAAATACGCGCAGTACCTGGATCAATCACATATTTAATGCCCGGCACCGTTAACGATGTTTCGGCAACGTTGGTAGCAAGGACTATATTACGGCCAGTATGAGGTTTGAATATCCGATTTTGTTCACTTATGGTTAACCGGGCATAAAGTGGCAAAATTTGTGTATGACGTAAATTTGCTTTATTTAAAGCAAGCGCGGTATCACGAATTTCTCGTTCACCATTAAGGAAAATAAGAATATCCCCTTGCCCTTGACTATCATTGGCAAGCGCTGATAATTCATCAACCGCATCAAGAATACCGCTAATGATATCTTTGCCTTCATAAGAGCCGTCATTGGCTGAGACCGGTTTTTCATCGCCGTTATCTTGTTGATTGTTTTCATTAAGAGGCCGATAACGCATTTCAACTGGATAAGTTCTGCCCGACACTTCAATAACAGGTGCTGGTTTACCTGATTTATCGGCAAAATGCTTGGCAAAGCGTTGCGGGTCAATAGTTGCTGAGGTAACAATAACTTTTAGATCAGGACGCTTCGGTAAAATTTGTCGTAAATAACCTAAAATAAAATCAATATTTAAACTACGTTCATGCGCCTCATCAATAATAATGGTGTCGTATTGGCGCAGTAGTCGATCTTTTTGCATCTCTGCTAATAAAATGCCATCCGTCATTAACTTTATGTAACTATGACTGCTGACTTGATCGTTAAAACGAACTTTATAACCAACCTGCTCGCCTAGTTTGGTGTTAAGCTCTTCGGCAATACGATTGGCTACCGTTCTAGCGGCAATTCTACGCGGTTGAGTATGACCAATGAGTCCGTCAACACCACGACCTAAGGCAAGACAAATTTTTGGAATTTGTGTGGTTTTACCTGAGCCTGTTTCACCGGCAATAATCACTACCTGATTATCACGAATAGTCTCAGCGATTAGTTGAGCATTGTCGCTAATTGGTAAGCCATCTGGATAGCTTATTTTAGGTACATTCTGTAACTTTTGTTGTTTTTCGTTAATAGATTGTTCAATGGCCTTAGCCGTTCTATTAAGGTGCTGTGCTTGTTGCTCAAGCTTAGCCACGGCAGAATTATCAGACGACTTTAGTTGGCTAATAATTCTTTTATGATGAATTAGTTGTTTTTTAAATCGTGGTAAATCTGATTTCTTAACTTGCACTAAAAGATCAAATAAAGCTTGAATATTGGGCGTTTTAACGGGAATTTTATCAGAAAGCAAACTAGACTCTATTACTCAAAAAAGAAAAGATGAAGTATAAAGTCTATTTTATCAGGTATATTGCATATACCCAAGCCACTTCAATAGGCGAGTTTCAGGACGCTTGGCTATAAATCACAAGCTATCAGCTTTATCAGGTTATATTGCTCCAATTAACGACTAGCGAGCAGCATGCTCCTTGTCTGCTTTTAAATTGGCTCGTAAATGCCTATCTATCGCGTGTAAAACATCATTACGACAAATGGTACCCAATAAATTACCGTCATCATCAACTACTGGATAAACTTTCGGCTTATCTTTGAGCATTAATTGCCCCAATTCAATAATACTGTCGTATGGCTTTTGGGTCAAAACTTCTATGCGCATTAAGTCAGCAACATCAGCAACATGCTCATTGTAATAAATGGTTTCTATCATTTTGGCTAAAACATCACTTTCAGATAAAAAACCAATAAGTTTACCGTTGTCATCAATGACTGGCCCACCAATTTGTTTGGTTTTTAAAAAGCATAAAGAGGCTTCTTCTATCGCCATATTTGCCGTAAAAGTAACCGGATAATGATTCATGTATTCCTGAACTTTTAAAGATTCCATCTGATATCCTTAAGCATTAAACAAAAAAAGTTATCTACATTGCCTTACTATTAATGTAGATAACTCTTTAGCAAAAAACCAACTTCTCAGGGGGTTATCTGAATATTTTCTAAAATTTGATGCCTAGATCCCAAATATTAATAAGAAAACTTGTTTTCTGAGTATAAAGTAGCCGCTTTTAGCCAAATAGATCCAACTTTGCCATCACCTACTGCTTTATTGTTTAACATGGTAATAGGGGCAATTTCTTTGGATGAACTGGTGATCCAAATTTCATCGGCTGCGTTAACTTCATCAAGGGTAATAGTGCGTTCTTCAAGCAGCATAGAGCCATCTTTTGCTAAAATATCAATAACTAACCGACGGGTAATGCCTGCTAAAATTTGATTATCTTGAATAGGTGTCGCAATAATGCCATTTTTAACAATAAAAATATTAGCCGCACTGGCTTCAGTTAATTCGTTGTTGCTATTATATAATAAGGTTTCTTGGCTACCTGCTTCATAACTGTCTTGAAAATGTAAAACATTGCCCAGTAATGATGTTGATTTGATTTGACATCGTTGCCAGCGTAAATCTTCGTTACTAATCAATGAATAACCTTTTCCTACCGTAGCTAAATCAGGTATTTTAGGTAGTGGGATTTCAAATGCCATGGCAAATATTGTCGGCGTAATATTTTTTGGAAAAGCATGAAAACGCTTAGTATCTGCACCGCGGCTGACATGTAAATAAATTCCTAATGAGCCAGCACCATTTTTTTCACTTAAGGTGTCACACAGTTTTTTCCATTGTCTGTCACTCCAGTTTAGCTCAATACCAATAGCTTTTAATCCGTCATTCATTCGGTCAATGTGACCTTGAAAGCCAACCATTTGACCAAAATATGACGGTATCACTTCATATATGCCATCACCAAACAAAAAACCACGATCAAGGGGGGAAATTTTCGCTTCTTCAATAGGCATATAGTCGCCATTTAAAAACACTGTGCTCATTTTAGTTTCCTATCACTCTATTGCGTATTTTAATAACCAATTAATGTTCTAATTCGCCCAATCAAGGCAATACCTTCTGATGCCGGCAGGCTATCTTCTGTTAATTCATTTTTACGGGTAACGCCATCTACGCTGCCTAAGTTTGAAATATATTTTAAAATCTGCTCAGGGCAAGTCTCGTTTAGTAAATCATGTTTAGACCAAATACTTAAGAACGCTAAAATGCCATAAACGCCCCAATTTGAGACATCACTAATAATCAGTTCATCACAGCCAGTTACCGCAGGAATAATATCTAATTCAGCTAAAAACTCTTTAACATTGCCCATACCAATTTCATTGCCACCATCACCAATAGCAATAGTTGGACAGCTTGCTTCATTCATAAAATGATCAAAACAAGCAGCCCGGGCACTAATATCTTCACCGCGCATATTATGATAACAACCATTTTCAGCTAAACCGGGGCGCTCTATTGAAATGATAGCTTGGGGGTTAAAATGCGCTAAAGCGCGTTTTGCTTCCACCAAGCCCAGATCTTTGTTACCAATACTGATCACACAAGTTTGGTAATCATGCTGAAAAGCAGTTGCCATGGGCGTGCCACAAACAAGTACTGGTGTTGCTCCCAAAATTTCCAGCGCGCGATATAAAATTAATGCGCCAACTGGCCCATCCGTTTCAAAGGTATCTACGACAGGAAAACCCGTGCCAATGAGAACTACTCCTTTGATGTCACGCATTACTGTCGCAGCACGTAAACAATAACCAGCACTAAGCTGACTTTGTAAATTTTTCATGCCTCGTAAATTACGTTCAACCAGCATATTTTCTATTTGTTCGCTAAGCGATTGTTCATTCATTTGCTTAAATCTCTATTAATCACAAATAACTAACTCGGTACGATTAAAACGGCTTAAACTTAAATGATAAAGGTTGTGAGCCTGTTCCATACTAATAGGTTCAAAGCGTACTTTTCCACCTTGGTTCAATTGCCCTAGCTTCGCCGTATCGATGGAAGAAACAGCACCAATTTTTGGATAACCGCCTATGGTTTGTCTATCATTGAGTAAAACAATGGGTTGTCCATCTGCGGGAATTTGCACGGCACCATGACAAATCCCTTCCGATAAAATGCCCTCAATGTCACAAGCAATTGCCTGGCCTTCTAATCTATATCCCATCCGGTCAAAGCTTTTGCTAACCGTATATTCATTCGAAAAAAATAGCCGTTGTTGGTGCAAGCTAAAGTGTTGTTGTTGATAGCTTGGTACTGTATGTAAAGTTACTTCACCCGTATATTTAGGTGTAAATTTATCTGCTAATGATAAATTGTTCTTTAGATTAGTACGTGCGCAAGCTAATACGTCGCCTGCCAATAACTTACCGCCGCGTATGCCGCCAATACCTTCACGACAAACGGTGGCTGTGCTACCAAAGCTTGGCGCAATACTAAAACCATTGGCAACCGCTAAATAACAACGTAACCCCTGTGAAGCAAAACCTAATTCAATAACATCACCAGCTTTTATTTGATAACTGCGCCATAACGCTTTTATTTGGCCATTAATGGTTAGCGGCATGTTAGCACCGGTAACTGCTAGGCTAGTGTCAACTTGGGCAATTAAGGCTAAACCACCAATGCTAATTTCAATTGCGGTGGTATTTAACTTGTTATTACATAAACGGTTTGCCCATTGAAAGGCGAGTAAATCTACAGGCCCACCATTAGTTAAGCCAATATTAAAAGCACCAAAACGGCCGGTATCCTGAATAAGGCTTAACATCCCCCCATGCTTAACTAACAAGCCCGATGTTAATGCTGGTTTACTCATAACTACCCCCTAACGTACCACCTAAGCTGAGAAATTTTTCTTTAGAAATAGCTTTAAACTTCACCTTATCGCCAACGTTAACAGGCATAGTAGGGCTTGCTTTGGCATCAAACATATCAATAGGGCAAAGACCGATAATATTCCAACCACCGGGGGAAACACTAGGGTAAACAGCCGTTTGCCTATCGGCTATGGCAACAGCTCCTTTAGGTACTTTCATTCTAGGCGTACTTAATCTTGGCGTAGCAATACGTTCATCTACTTCACCCAAATAGGCAAAGCCGGGGGCAAAGCCTATGGCATAAACACGATACTCTTGCCCTTGATGAAGTTCAATAACCTGTTCAATAGATAATTGCGTTCGCTGCGCAATTACCGATAAATCAGGGCCAGATTCATCACTATAATAAACGGGGAGTTCAACAATATTAGTGGCATACGCGGCGTCTGGTGCGGTCAAATCATTATCAATATTTTGCAACAAAGTACGTAGTTTATTGCGTACTTGATGGTGATCTGTGCTCATCATATTAAACATCACCATTATTGATGCGTATGAGGGCACTAAATCGATAATATCTTGTGCTAATTCATACGTCATCGCTTTACGTATAAGTTGTTCTGCTTGCTGGACTTTAGCTGAAACATTTGCATTAACTTGACCACTACCTTGCTCACAAAAATAAATGATTAACGCATTTTCACCGGCGATATTAATATGAAGGTTAGTGCTCATTACCCTATTAGCTCCCTAATCGCCTCAATAGCCTGTACACCTTCAATATTATCACCGTGTACACATATGCTATCCGCATTTAACGCTAGAATATGACCATTAACCGTAGTAACACTACCCTGCTCCATTAACTGCTTAACTTGGGCAAGCATTTTGTCTTTATTATGAACGGCACCTGCTTTGCTGCGTGCTAATAACTTACCATCATCGTCATAACATCGGTCGGCAAACGCTTCACTTAAAATGCCAATACCAAAGGTTTTAGCTTCGGCTCTATGTTGCTCGATTTGTGGCGTTGCTTGTAACATTAACTTCAGCGGTTTGTGATAGTTTGACAGTGCGGTAAGTATCGCCTCACGCACATTTTGTTTCACCATCATATCATTGTATAAAGCGCCATGAGGTTTAACATATACAAGCTCAAGCCCTAACGATTTAGCGACACCGTCAATAGCGGCTACTTGATAGGTAACTAAAGCTATAATTTCATCTGTAGAACAATTGATAGAACGGCGACCGAAACCAACAAGATCGGGATAACCAGGATGAGCACCAACCGTAACATGATGAACTTTGGCTAATTCGAGGGTTTTTTGCATCACTAAAGGATCGCCTGCATGAAAACCACAAGCAATATTAGCTTGATCTATGTGCGGCATAACTTGTTCGTCTAAGCCCATAGACCAACTACCAAAGCTTTCACCTAAATCACAATTTAATTTCATCTTACTTCCTATTTTAACGATTTACAGCACCGCTAGTGTAGAATTTTTAATATCTGTCACTAACATTTTACCCGGACTATGGGTAATACAAAATGGCGGTTTAGTTTGCTCTAATACCAATTGCGGTGTTACCCCACAAGCCCAAAATACCGGTACTTCATGATCATTAATAGTGACCACATCACCGTAGTCTGGATGATTGATATCGGTAATGCCAATCAGTTTTGGATCGCCAAAATGTATCGGCGCACCATGTACTGCAGGAAATCGACTACAAATTTGTATCGCGCGTATCGCATCTTTAGCCAACATAGGCCGCATACTTACCACCGTTTCACCAGTAAAGCGCCCTGCTGATTTACAGGCTATATTGGTACGGTACATAGGCACATTTTTACTTTCGCTAATGTTACGAATTTCAAGTCCATCAGCAATAAGCGCTTCTTCAAAAGAGAAAGAACACCCCAAAACAAAAGTCACTAAATCGTCACGCCAAAGTGATTTAATATCCGCTAACTCTTGTATTAATCTACCATTCTCAAATAAGCGATAACCAGGAACATCAGAGCGAATATCAATATCTTGACCCAACTCAGGTAAGAGAAAGTCCCCCGCGTTGGCTGACATACCAATTAACGGACAAGGTTTTGGATTAAATTGACAAAATTGTAAAAAGTCGCCGGCCCAATCTTTCGGTAAAATAACAATATTACCTTGCACGTACCCTTGAGCAAACCCTGAGGTATTTTGGGTAAAGTCTTCCGTTCGGATCAACTGTCGTAATGCATAGGCGCTAAGTGGTGAAGATGCATTATTGGTATCACTTGTTGGCATGAAAACTCCACTTTTTATAAAAAGTTAGTAGTTGATAATAATATGAATACTAAAACGAATAATAGTATTGCGAAAAAACGTTTAAAAATCCATGAAAAAACAGTAAGCAAACACCGTTAGAATTAAAATTTCTTAATTATACAAAAATACAGAATAAAATAGCAATGGTAATTATCAATAATACACAGTGCTTTAGTTGTAGTAATAAAAAAGGCGAATCATTGCTGAGCCGCCTTAAATAAACTATTGTCACCAATTAAATATTTAGCCTGTTATTTCATCTATCTCATTTGCTTCAGCGATACGTTGTAAACGATCTTGCTCTTCCAAAAAAGCAGCTTTTATTTCTTCTATGACGTTATCGACATTTGCAGAAACATTGCTTTCCTTAAATAGCCCGGTGAGATTTGTTTCAGGCGTTAATTCGCCACTTTCATACAAGGCCCACATTTCTTGAGCATACTTGCTTAGCAGTAATTCAGGTGCAAATTGGCCATAGTAATGAGTCATGTTATCAACATCACGAATTAACATTGCTTTAGCATTATTATTCGCAGAAGCATCTACGGCTTGAGGTAAATCAATGATGACCGGACCATACTCATCAACGAGTACATTAAACTCGGACAAATCACCATGCACAATACCGGCACATAACATGCGTAAAACATAGCTCATGACTAGTTCGTGATCTTCAATGGCTTGCTCTTTTGACATCACCACGTCGTTTAATCGTGGCGCAACGTCGCCCGCTTCGTCGGTGATTAATTCCATTAGTAAAACACCGTCAAAACAACCAAAAGGATGAGGTACTCTAACGCCTGCCTCTGCTAAGGTATAGAGCGCATCTACTTCAGCATTTTGCCATGCTTGCTCTTGTTGATTACGGCCATACTTAGAGCCTTTCTCCATCGCTCTAGCACGTCGGCTATTTCGACTTTTTCTACCTTCTTGATATTGAGCTGCTTTTTTAAAGCTGCGCTTATTAGCCTCTTTATAGACTTTGGCACAACGAATTTCGTCGCCACAGCGAACCATAAAAACAGTGGCTTCTTTGCCACTCATCAGTTGACTAATCACTTCGTCAACTAGGCCATCATCAACAAGTGGCTGTATACGCTTTGGAATTTTCATAGCCTTGTTATACCGTAATTTGGCAAAGAATGAAACATCTAGACTCACTGTTTTTCAAAACGTTAAGCAACCTTTTTGTTGTTTAGTTGACTATCAAGGTATTCATCTAATGAGCCTTGAAAGCTCACTAACTGCTTATCTTTAATATCAATAATACGCGTAGCTAAGCTTGAAACAAACTCACGGTCATGGCTAACAAAGATCAACGTACCTTCAAAATCTTTAAGGGCATTATTTAAGGCATCAATCGCTTCGATATCCATGTGGTTAGTCGGCTCATCCATAATCAAGACATTGATATCCGCCATCATCAATCGACCAAATAACAAGCGGTTCTTTTCTCCACCTGAACAATTACGTGCCTTTTTATTAGCATCATCGTCGGTAAATAACATACGGCCAAGCATACCACGAACACTTAAATCGTTGTGACAAGGTCTACGCCATTGTGACATCCAATCCATTAGCGTTAAGTCATTATCAAAAAATGAGCCGCTATCTTGCGGGCAATAACCTAACGATGCATTTTCAGACCACTTAACCACACCTTCATTGTGTTCTAATTCACTCATTAAACAGCGTAACAAGGTAGTTTTACCAACACCGTTTTCGCCGATAATGGCTAACTTGGCGCCAGCTTCTAATAATAAATTACCTTTTTCAAACAACACTTGACCATCAAAACCGTGACTGAGGTTTTCAAGCTCTAATGCTTGGCGGTGCATTTTTTTACCCGGGGCAAAAGCAATTTTAGGGGTAATACGACTCGATGATTTCACATCATCAAGTTTAATTTTATCCATTTTTTTAGCACGAGAACTGGCTTGTTTCGCTTTTGAAGCATTGGCGCCAAAACGGTTAACAAAATCTTGTAACTCGGCAATTTCTTCAGCTTTTTTAACATTACCTGATAATAACTGTTCACGTAACAAACTAGATTGCTCAAGGAAAAATTCATAATTTCCCGGATAAATTCGTAATTCGCCGTAATCAATATCAGCCATATGAGTACAAACTGAATTAAGGAAATGTCTATCATGAGAAATGATAATCATGGTGCATTTACGTTTGTTTAATTCAGCTTCTAACCAACTGATAGTATGAATATCCAAGTTGTTGGTAGGCTCATCAAGTAATAAAATATCTGGGTTGGCAAACAATGCTTGGGCAAGTAGCACCCGTAGTTTCCAACCAGGGGCAACTTGTTTCATTGACCCGTAATGAAAAGACTCTTCAATTCCGGCTTCTAATAAAATTTCACCGGCACGACTTTCAGCGGTGTAACCGTCCATTTCAGCAAACTCACTTTCTAAGTCACCAACACGCATGCCATCGGCTTCACTCATTTCAGCTTGTGCGTAAATAGCATCACGTTCTTGCTTTACTTTCCATAACGGCATATCGCCCATGATCACAGTATCAATAACATTGAATGCTTCAAATGCGAATTGGTCTTGGCCTAAGGTACTAACTTTGTTACCCGCACTAACCGAGACATTGCCTGAGCTTGGCACTAAGTCGCCACTAAGTATCTTCATAAATGTAGATTTGCCACAGCCATTTGCGCCGATCAAACCGTAACGGTGACCGTTGCCAAATTTAGCCGAGATGTTTTCAAACAACGGCTCTGCGCCAAATTGCATGGTAATGTTCGATGTAGTGATCAAAAGGTATTCCTAAATTTTGCTAACAAATACTGAATGGTTGATTGTTACATAGCGCTGATCACCTCTTAAAGAGGAAAATAGCCCAGAAAATAACAAAAAAGACTCAAAATAATAAGGTCGCGGATTATACAGCAAGAGTGCGGTGAACAATATCTAATATTGATTATAAGATATTTTATTTTGCTTATGGCGGTATTATTTATAGAAATGACTGCCATTTGTCAGCCACTAAATAGTATTAGTTCCGAGCTATTTTCTGCGTAGAAAGCACGCCTAGTATAGCTATCGTAAACTAACTTCGATGTAGAGTATTAATCTGTAAACCTTGGATCCTTAAACCGGCCAATTAAACTAGAAGTGTCCCAACGGTTACCACCGTTTTCTTGAATTTCTTGATAAAAACCATCGACCATTTTTGTCATTGGTAAAGGAACATTATTTTTCTTCGCTTCCTCGAAGGCAATAGCAAGATCTTTTGGCATCCAGTCAACCGCAAAACCAAAGTCATACTCACCAGCAAACATGGTTTTATAACGGTTTTCCATTTGCCAAGAGCCAGCGGCACCCTTCGATATGGTTTCAACTAAGGCGTCAGCATCTAACCCAGCTTTTTCAGCAAAATTAAAGGCTTCAGCTAACCCTTGTACTACACCGGCAATACAAATTTGATTAACCATTTTCGCTAACTGACCGCTACCAACCTTGCCCATCAGTTGGCTAAAGCGTGCGTACGCATCCATAATAGGCTGTACTTTGGCAAAAATATCTTGCTCACCGCCAATCATTACCGTTAACAAACCGTTTTCTGCACCGGCTTGACCTCCTGATACTGGCGCATCAATAAAGTGTTGTCCTTGTTTTGTCGCAATTTCAGCTAGCTCACGGGCAATATTGGCAGACGCAGTGGTGTGATCAACTAAAATACTACCTTTAGGCATACCAGCCAATATACCTTGCTCACCTAATACCACTTGGCGAACATCATCATCATTTCCAACACAACAAAAAACTATTTCACATTCATTGGCCGCCAGTGCTGGCGTGGTAGCCATATTGCCAGAAAATTCAGCTTGCCATTTTTCAGCTTTTGCTTGGTTACGATTATAAACACAAACATCATGACCGGCTTTTTGTAAATGCCCTGCCATTGGATATCCCATAACGCCTAAACCAATAAATGCTACTTTCATTGAACTATTCCTTATTTAAACCTTATATAAAAACGTGATAACCATTTGAAGTCACTTGAGTATAAAACTTCATTTGGTACTAAACTTACTTATTCAGCAGCAAGTAAAGCAACTGATTTGAATTCAATACCCTGCCAGCCAGTTTGGATAAAATTTCGAATATTTGCGTGATCATTACCATTGGGATTCGCTAAAACATCATCTCGATAATAATGACCAAAGCAAGCAAGCGTTTGTTGTGGGCTTAATTTATTTAGCTTAGCAAAGTAAAATATTTTACAAGAGCCTTCATTAGTACCTATTTCATTAACAAGTTCGCCATTAGTAAAGCTTGTTGGCTGATATTGATAATTATCCTTAATAACCTGCATAACTTGTTCAAACGCTATGGTGTGCTCTTCTTGTTTAACTTGCACAAGAAACGACTCTAAGCCGTACGTATTAGCATCAGTCATGACTAATTATGAGCCTTCTTTTAATTTTGCTTTCGCGGCTTCAACTTTAGAAAAATCTAAACCTAATTCTTCAACAGCCTCTTTAATTAAATTAGGTTGGGTCATTACTATGCCCATAATTTCCTGTAATTTTTCACTTGGAATACCTAACTGTTGAATAACCGCCATTGCCATTAACGGGTTCTCTGTTAATGCTTGAAAAAGCTCATTAATTTTTTCTTCACTAACATTTAACTCTTTTAACATTTTAATAATTGGGTTCATTAACATTGTTTCCGATCTATTGTTTTTAATGTCGCCTATGTTAATCAAATTAGCTTTGTTATGAAAGCTGCTATTGTTAAAGATATCTTAATATGCGTTCTTTATTATATTTTTGCATTTACAGTAAAAAACAGTTAAGTTTATCAAAATTAAATTGCGCACAATTAAATATGCTTCTGGAGCTTATTATGAATAACAATATTTATCAGTTTTCGGCTAAAAGTAATAGCGGAGAGGCCGTTGAGCTAGCAAACTATCAAGGTAAAGTTATGTTGATTGTTAATACCGCCAGTGACTGTGGTTTTACCCCACAATACCAAGGCTTACAAACACTGTACCAACACCATCAAGCAAAAGGCTTAGAAATTCTTGCCTTCCCTTGTAACCAATTTAAACAACAAGGAAGTGGCAGTGATGCAGAGATAAAACAGTTTTGCGATTTACGCTTTAACATTAAATTCCCACTTTTTAGTAAAATTAACGTTAATGGCGACAATACTCACCCTTTGTTCGATCATTTAAAAACACAAGCGCCCGGCATATTAGGCTCTAAAAGCATAAAATGGAACTTCACCAAGTTTCTGATCAACCGTGAAGGCGAGGTGATTAAACGCTATGCGCCTTCTACTAAACCCGAAGATATTGAAGCCGATATCAAAAAGCTATTGTAAACCCGAGGCTAATATCATTAATTAAAATAACAATAAGAGTTTGAAATGACTATCGATGAGAATTTAAAATTAGAAAAGCAATTATGTTTTCGACTGTATAGCTTAACAAAATTAATGAATCGTCATTATAACCCAGTATTGAAAAAGTTAGGTTTGACCTATTCACAATATTTGGTGATGTTGGTGTTATGGAAAAAAAACAACACCACCTCATCGCTGTCAGTTAAACAGTTAGGTGAAAAACTTGATTTAGATTCTGGCACCCTGTCACCATTATTAAAACGCATGGAAAAGCAATTATTACTCAGCCGGTTTCGTAATAGTGAAGATGAACGTAGTGTTGAAGTAAAACTAACCGGCTTAGGTTGTCAGTTAAAGGAGCAAGCCATAAACATTCCGGCACAAATGTTTTCTGTGACTGGAATGTCTATTGATGAATTACACACCTTGAATGTTTCTTTAGATAGCCTGTTGGTTACCATGAAAACAAAGTAATAGCCGATTTAGAAAATTTGTTATAAACACTAAGCTAAAAACATTAAATTTAAGAGGCTACTTAAAAGAGAATAACTCGTTATGTAGTTTTTCCACCACATAATTCGCGTCGTTTTCATCGACTAAAAAACATAAATTATTGGCACTAGCACCATGACAAATCAATCGTATATTAATGTCATTAATTGCTTGAAAGATACTTTGCCCTACACCCTTCGCACAATTTAAACCATTGCCAATAACTGCCACCAATGATAAACCATGCTCTACCGTTACCTCACAAAGTTGCTCCAACTCTTCTACCACAGTAGAGGTGATTAATGCTTGTGTTGAGCCACTTGGATTATCAAACGTTAATGCGATACTAATTTCACTGGTGGTGATCAAATCAACACTGAGCTCATGCTTAGCTAAAATGCTAAATACTTGCGCTAAAAAGCCACTAGCATGTAACATTGCTGGGCTTTTTACTGTCACTAATGTTTGCTCTCGTCTAAGAGCAATTGAGCGATAAGTTGGATTTGATGCAACTTTTTTCTTTATTTGTGTACCACCTTTTTCAGGCTCTTTACTTGAGCCAACAAATACCGGAATGTTCTGACGCATTGCCGGAATAAGTGTTGCTGGGTGTAAGATTTTTGCGCCAAAAGTAGCCATTTCAGCCGCTTCACCAAAACTAATTTCTTTAATAGCACGCGCTTGTTCGGTGATGCGAGGATCAGTGGTAAAAATACCGACCACATCAGTCCAAATAGATAAGTTAGTGGCATTTAATGCTTCAGCAAGTAATGCTGCGCTATAATCTGAGCCACCACGCCCTAAAGTTGTTGTTTCACCTAAGCCGTCTTGACCAATAAAGCCTTGGGTTACTAATACTTGCTCTGGCAGTTTTATCGCTAATAACTCATTACAAGCCGCACGTAATTGCACAATATCAACCACGGCTTTTCCATATAAGCTATTGGTTTTCATTACTTGTTGAACATTAAAATAAGCACCATCAATACCAACAGATTGTAAAACTTGGGCAAAAATTCGAGAACTAAACTGCTCACCAAAGGCTAAAATAGAGTCTGCGTGTTTAACACTATATTGCAGAGATTGACCTAATGCCTGTTCGGCAAGTTGACCGAGTAAAGTGTCGATTTCATCGTTTAACTGTTGTTCTACATCGCTAGCTAAATGTTGAGTGATATTTACTTGAATAGCACGAATATTAGCAACAATTGCTACTTGCTCATCATTAGGCACACTTTCTTGGCTCAAACGCACTAAATAATTGGTAACGCCGGCACTGGCAGAAACAACCACTAAACGATTACTGGTATCATTTTTAATAATATGGGCGCAACGTAACATCGCTTGATAATCAGCAACACTGGTGCCGCCAAATTTGGCTACGGTAAGGGATATATTTTTTTTAGAGACTTGCTGAAATGATTCACTTTCTAACATGGTTAATTCTTCCTAAGTACGATGATTTATAAGTTTGAAGGCAAATCATTCGCTATGTAATACAGGAAGAGCGTGACTGAGAAGTTTTCAGCTTAACGCATAAAAGACATTAATGCGGGCAATGTTAACTTTTTCAGCCAGAAGCTCTCCACCTTTTTTAGTCTTACTTTTAAACAGTACTAAAGTAAGCGCTACCGGTGACAGCCCTAAGGATTCAGCCTTAGTGACCGAGCATTAATATTCACTCTATTAATGCCCTCGGCGATAATCTCCCTCAATAACATTTACTGGAGTGTGACCCCAAACGCTATCTACCTAGTTATCGCTCCTCTTCTGGCGTCGTTGTAATAACAGGTAACTGCATATTAGACCCGATTTAATTGTAAATTGCAATAGACTTTTAGACGTCTATTGCAATTTACAATATGTTTTATTATTCCACTTTGTAAAACGCCATTTAGAACGAGAATCTCGCCAATAGTGAGAACAACAGCTAGCCTTTTGTCTATAATACTTTCAAAAAATTAAAAATAGCATTTATTATTTAAAGCATAATAGCAATAGATACATTTTTAGTAAGTCATGACAATAATGTTCGCTAAATGAGTTGATAATAGTTTGCCAAATTGTGTAGTAAAGTGGTGCAAATAGCCAAGTATATTAAATATCTCATGAGTTGCTTGTTAATAACTATTCATTTATAGATACTGAGTATAACGCCGTGCGCGACTTTAAAATTTCGTGATTAAGGTTGAAAAAGGCATGTTCTAACTTTATATAGTAATCGCCAAAAAACATTATAAAGCGATTTA